>Ga0209208_10008380_pt1 | contig 13780 bp, 12 predicted proteins | sample S1TSphfallax_3_FD_187694 | JGI IMG/M metagenome (GOLD analysis project Ga0209208, IMG submission 187694) | Host-associated microbial communities from peat moss isolated from Minnesota, USA - S1T2_Fd - Sphagnum fallax MG (SPAdes) (version 2) | ecosystem: Host-associated > Plants > Peat moss >...
GTGGCAGAGGAGCCTTTTTATCACTTGTGTTGTTGTTGCAAGTGATAAGATCATCTTCTTCAACCCAATTATTTGTCAATGATTCAGCAGTTCTAAGGTCATCAAATTCAAATTGATGTCATTTCTGAAAAGTACTTGTACCCCCTCACTGGTTTTTGACAAAAATCCCCCACCCCCCCAAATTTGTGGTGTTGCTGAAGTAATTAGCATGCATAACAGTTTAGCCACATCTGGCTATAAACAAAAATATGAAAACAAAATTCCTAAGAAAATTTCCTATATTTTTTGGCTAATATATTAGAGCTTAATGTAGAATCTGTTGAATTATTATTATTATTATTATTTTTGCTTTCAAAATTTGGCAACTATAAAACCTGAAAAGCCCTCTTTTTTCCACCATTTTGAAAAATTTCAGCCAAAGGGTGAGAATTTGCCAAAAACAAAAACACTGCCACTTTACACCCATTGGGCCATTACATGCACTTTTGTTTCTTCTCCCTCTCATTTCCATAGAATTCAGTGGTCAAAGGAGCCAAATAAACCAGAAGGGTTGTTTTTTAATCTACCAGAGTTAAGCATTTAAGCTAGGCAAAAAGGAATGCTGAACAAGTTTTTTTGGGCTAGGGAGTTTAATTTTGTTCCCTCACATTTTCCCAATAATGGTTGGTAATATTGTTCTCAATTTTTGTTTCACATGTGTCCCTTAGTCCTACTCTTTTAGCCTACATAACTGGCCACATGGAAAGGGCTCATATCATTTCTAGCAAGTGGGAGTCTCCAAAGTTTTGAAACTTTGTTTTTTTCAGTTGCAGGCCCATCTCTCTAAAAAAGAAATGTTGTGAACTTTGAATGCAACAACCACAACTAAATTATTTTGAAATCACATTAGGGTCCTAAATGACCCCAAGTGAGATCCTGAAGGCTTATATCATGGTATCATGGGGTTAGTTTGGGTCCTTGGGGCTCAAAGTAGAAATTTGGCAAAATCATATACTAATCATAAATTATGGCAATACTTCACACATCACAAATCAAGCAAGTCATTCAATTGGGGAATCACGCAGATTCTGCTGGGCAATTGTAAGACCTGAACAAAATAATCATGAGAGAATGATCAGCTCTTCAGCAACAATGCAATATTATCATGATGGTTTAGCACTAATTGGTTGGGATGCCAAATTCCAAGCACAAAATTTGCCAGGTCTGGTGACCTTAAGAGCCTAGTACACCCACACTCTATACATATATGAGCCTCTATTGGTGTTTATCACATCTAAAATAGTATGCAAGTTATTTCCCTAGAGACAATGTCCAATTTTGATACCCAATTTGTACCAACTGAAAAAAGGTCTAGAATTGCCTTATTATTATTAAAAACACAAGTTGTTCAATAATCAACAACAATACATATACATGTGAACATCGACTTTGGTTTCCCTCACAATTTTTCCAAATGATGTCACAAAGGAATTAACCCTCACCAATACAGCTCTTTGAATTCTCGATTTGGGTTTTTCACACTCACCGTTTACACCCACTTTTACTATCCACCATCAACTGTTTCTTTGAAGGCAATGTGCGCGACCTGAAGAAAATCATTCATCTTTGGATTACAGAGGATTTATGGAGCAAGATGCTCAAATTGTGCAGTCCTTAGCCTTCTGATTTCCTAAATTTCACCCAGAGAGTACTGACTACTTACACAAGCTGATCTGTAATCAAGGTCTCATAGTTTGTTCGCTGTGTGCTAAGTACTACAACAAACACAAATTGTCTAATGTACTTACACTAGATGTGCCGAATTCAGTTGCAAAACTTGATGAAAAGGATACAAAGGCACCAGTATTTTAGGGTACTAAACTAAGAGACCCATACTTTTCGTCAACTCAAACCACTTCTCATGAGTCATCAATGTGCCTTAAAAAATATATTTTATGATTTAACTAAGTACTTTTTCTCCTGGTAATTATTTTGGAACTTAAAAGAAAAAGACTTAAAGCCAAGTTCAAAATGTTTGTAAATACTTAAGTTTCTTGAAGTGTAAAAACTTACTATGACATCACTTCGGAAGCTCATTTCCTGGAAAGACATGATTGCCAATTTTTTCTAAATGATATGCAAAAAAAGTATAGAGTGCAACTAATTCCTTAGATAAGCTGCTTGGAATTCGTCATGAAAATATAAGACCTAGAAGTAAGCAAGCATGAAAGTCTTTTGTTCATTGAATTGTTGGATTAAAGATACATGTGTGAGGGAAATTGCTTTCACCTCAGTTTTGGAAATTACCCAACTCTTGCATCTTTACTTTCAAGGCTGCAGCAGCAGCAGCAGCAGAAACAGCAGCCCACGTCTAGCAGTATCAGCTCTAGATACAAGATCTCCATGTCCACACACTGGGTTTATTCCTTTCAAAAGCTTCAGTTGAAGTAAGGACTGATTAAAAGCTGAGCAGCAGCAGAAATTAGAGCCTGGTGCCTCATGCATGATGATGATGATAATGATCATGGTTGCATTATGATTCCTGGCACACTTTTCCTGTTGACAAGCTCTTGGATAGATTCATACAAGCAATTTTACACTTTCCATGGATGCATTCTTCTAGGTCTTCAAACTTGTGCTTAAAGCTTAAATTGTGCAAAATGTTAGTGCCTATAACTGATGAATTGACCACCTCTTACAGTTAGACTTGACTATAAATTTCTGTTGCAAATTGAGAAATGGGTAATTGAGATCAAACCCAGAGACACAAAACAAAAGTAAATATTGCAAATAAATTTGAAAACAGGACTGGCGAGCTGGCTGCAAAAAAACCACCCAGAACAAAAAAAGTTGCAGATGAATCTGCATAATAAATGTTCCAGAAGACTGACAAGATTTCACAATACTCTAACATCTTTGTATCTTCCAGAGTATTACTGTCTAGGAATGAATACACTGAGAATTTACAGAAAGAAGGAATGTAAGCTTGTGCAGAGGTTACAGTGAGCTTCAGAAAACATGGAACCTGGGGAATTCATGATCAGATTAATTTCATACAAAAGAGTGTAAAAATAAAATTGTGTTGAACAATGTCTTTCCAATGTCTGCTGTGCATGATTCTGAGAACCATGATCATCTGCTTCCAAGTTCCCCTGAGAGACACAGGAAAGAAAGAGGACTCGCATGGTAATTTCTTCAGAAATCTTCATCTAGGTCACAATAGAATGTTCAAGACACTTGAGTGTTCAATGACTAACTGAGTTGGGCATTGATAGGCTAAATGATCTCATTCCATGGAGTAAGAAGAAGGTTGGAGTGTTCAGTCATGATCTGCAGCTGGGCTGCAGCTGCTAGCCATACATGTGCTGCAGATCAGCTCCCAATAGACTATCAATTGGAGTTGTTCCTTTTGTAACTTGTCAAATGATCTAGAGCACTTGTACTTGCTTGTTGAATCTTTACAGTTTCAGAACCCCAGGCTCAGTATGATCTGTCCTTGAAGGACTACAGCTGTAAGCATGTTTCTTCCTACAAGAGCTCTGAATAATTTAGCATGATCTGGGAGGAGGAACTCCATGCTTGCAGTTGATCTACAGTTTGCTGCTATCTGTACAAACGTTGTTGGCTCAGGCTGTGCAGAAATTCTTCAACCTAACATGATGTACAGTGTCAATCTACCAAAAATAAAAAAAGTTGTTTCAGAACTAGTGTCATGAAATTATGCTGCCACAGATCATGCATGATCCATGAATTTGGGTCGGTCCTTTTTGTCTTGAGGATTTCATGATGTTCAAGCGCGATTGAAAGAAAGTAATTCCTTCTACTCTTAGCACTGCAGGAAGGAGTTGTTGGGCGTGTAATCCTGAGATGCTCGAGAACTGCATGGAGCTGGGTTAGAAGGTTTTCCTGGATGAGAGATCTCATGGTCCACCGATGGACATGGTGAGGTCTAGTGTGATCCCCTTTGGAGGGATGTCTCGAATAGTACTCTCGCTCTGTTGCTGATGCTGCTGCTGCTGCAACGACAGCCCATCTGACATGTCGTCGTTCATTCCCGGCGGTATAAAGCTGAGGGAGGATCTGGTCATCCAAGAATATGGCGGTGAGTAGCTCTTGGTACGGGAGCTGCTGTATGGAGAAAGAGAGAGACTGCAGCAGGTAGTAGTACTGTCCAGTTGCAGCTGCAGGTTCATGTCTCCTCCTCGCTGCTCATCATCATCATCTGTACAAGACTGTCCACGAGCTCCAGATTGTTTCAAAAATCTTCCTCCAGGCTCCAACGTCGATGATATCTTGGAGGTCGGTTGCGGAAGCAATGCGCAAGGTCGAATTGGCAGTTGATTCTCTCCATGATATTCTCCTGAAGTTTGCTTTTCCATGATGACTTTCTGCAGTCAATCAGTTGCAAGCCAGGGACCCAACAAGGTTGGGAGTAAGATTCAGGAGCTTGCAAAGAATCAGATGCTTCAACAAAATGTCTAGAGGAACAAAGGAAATGGATGCAGCTGTAGAGTCTTGAAGGAGCTGTTGTGATTTCTACCCACCCACCTGAGAGTGAGCAAGAGCAAGCTTTCGTTGGCCCTCCGACATGTGCGAGCCACTAATGATAACACCTTCAGCCTTACTTCCTCCTGCTGCTGCAGATTCACCACGACCCCAGCCTCGCGGTTCTTCTTCTTCCTGCACGTTGGAAGATCCGCAGCAACTGTTATCTAGCAGCTGTCTGAAATGAGTGAGAGGAGACGCCATCGATGATGCTGTACTCGCCGTTGCATGAGCTGGAGCGCCACCACAGTGATGATCGAGCGACGTAATCTTGGGTCCCCATTCTTGATCCATTCCTACCACTTCATGCTCCGATCCCCATCTCTCCCACTCGCTTTCATGCATCAGCTGCAGCTTCTTCAAAGAGTCTGATCCCTCTGGTGGGTGACCAAGAGCCGGAAGCTGCTGCAGCATGATGCTCTCGTGTTGTGGCAGCAGCAGAGAATGCGTACGTCCTCCTGCACCGACCACATGCAGAATCATCCGTCAAACGATCATGAAAATCAGAAAGCAATAACTGCTCCAGTATATATATATCTTGCACACCAGCACAAGATCTTGAGAATCATCCCTGATGCATGTCTAAGTTATTGCTACAGGACGATATTCAGTCTCTATCCTCCTACTCCATGCAGCAATTGAATAGGTTTCATGGGTTTCTGCAGTTGGGGTTGCGTGTGGAAATATTGCCCAGCTACCTGATTCGGTCATGACCAGCTGCTGCTGGTGCAGCCGCGGTTGTCGTGTCTGATCCCATGACTCCGCCGGCAGTAGCTGTGCTGCAGGCGATGAACCTCTTCTAGACCACTCATCTAGTTTTGTTCGGAGATGATCGATAGAGTGACCTGCAGGCAACGTGATTCCTGCAGTCACTGCAGCGCCCGCCTTATTAGTTACTGTAGCTTGATGATCCCCAACTGATCTAGCCCACTCCAGCTGCTGCATTGTTGTATCGCGTTTTTCTTCGCCGCTGTGATGAGTTGACCAGTTTCGAAATCCGGTACCTGTGGCCTTTTGGATCCCTGTCCTCGCCACTGCGGCTGGTGATCGATCCCATGATTCTCCATGTCCATCGTGCCTGCACATGAGAGAGACAGCAGTACAAGTTGTTCTTGAGCCGCGGAAGATCCTCTCTCAGCAAGTGGATTGCAGCAGCAGCTCAGATTATCTGATTCTCATTTTGCACTGCAACCTCAACCTTTTTTTTTTTCAATCGCATCATGTGAGAACATTGATCATCACTACCTCAAGCTGGACATTGACAACCGCTGGTCGAGCTCGTGGAAACCAGATTTCTGCACTAACCCAGCAGCAGCCGCAGGAGGATGACGGCGCTGCAGAAAGTTGTGCAAAAAACGGTACTGCGCGCTGCCACCAAAATGATCTGTCTCAGATTGAAAGACTCCTGCAGCAGGAAGGCAGCTGTTTGCCGAAGCTGCATGATCCCCAACTGGGAACCGTACTCTCGCAGTCTGATGCAGAACTTGCACATGATCATGGGTTCCGTCCAAAGAAGTGTCTGGGAACTCGAATCGACCTTCAAGATCATCATCATGCGTTACAGCAGGCAATCGACCTCCTGTACAATTACCACAAAGTTTTGTCAAGCAACTTAACTTCAAGATCGACCCCATGATACTGGGGACAAAAACTAGAAGAGAAAGTGGGCTTTTCTCACACAAAAAGCCATGGCTCATGACACATGTGTGAGGTAAAACTCTGCGGTTTCATCCATTACAATGTACAATATATGTGATGTTTATTGTGACATATGTATTATAATTACATCAAAACATGGCAATTTGACATTAGGTAATGACACATGTAATACAAATGCAATTTAATGTGCCATTGCCTAATGTCAAAGTGCCACTTTAATGTAATATAATGCCAGAATAAACACCTCGTGTTGTAATGGATGAACCCACAAAGTTCAACTCACACATGTGTGTCATGACCCACAAGTTTTTTGTGTCAGAAAAACCATTTTCTCTTGTAGTGAAAGGTGCACACATCAGTGAATTCATGTGTCATGGTCCTTCCAACTTCTTTCATGAGCCTGCAAGGCAAGAGATTCAGCTGGAACTGCATTTCAAAACAAGCTCTGGACATGGCAAATCTGCTTCGAGATCGCCTGATTTGGGATATAACTGTACAAGCTTCTCTCAGACAAACATGTGGAATTCTAGTGTAATATTCCAGATGAAGCTGGGCATACCAGTACTTTGTGCGACGTTTTCGTCGTTCTTCATACTCCTGTACATCTGCGAGAAACGTCACAAGAAGGCCATGCCAACTTCACATCAGCTGGCCTATGAAACTGGACGTATGTACATTCTTTGATTCTTTACTGTATTTCAGAATTGGGAATTGATCTGCAATATGGTTCTGCTGAAGAAGACCCCACAAGCATTGAATGTGCAGAAAGAAACCATAAGTACATGATGCATGTGCAGATCACGGGTGAGCGATGATCTGTTGCACCTGCAGGAATGCATGATGAGCACAGTGCAGAGGTCCATGTACAACAGATGGTGAGATTCACCTGGAGGTGACTCTTGACATGAGCGATGGTGAGACCCTTGACTTCCATGAGCTGTAGCACCAACTTGGGTGTTGCTCCTGCAGTGGCAGCCAAACGAACGTGCAAGAGGTCAATTGCACTGTCCTGATCTGCTGCAGGGCATGAATATGAGATGTCAATAGTTTCTGAACTACTTCTTGTGCGTACACAACATTTCTTTAGTGCAACCATTGGATCATAATTCAGGATCAGGAATATAAAGGCAGAACCATTCGACCCAATTCAGAGCTCTAGTTGATGGCCTTGGGTTGCGGTAAGGACTTCTCTCTCTTGACAAACTATGGCATCATAGGGAGTAGCTGCAGGGAACTGCTGGACTCCACCAAGCAGCCAGCTAGCTAGGATTCAAGGTTCACCAGGAAACACGAAAAGCTCGATAGATAATATCCTAGAGTGTGAAACGTGAAAGACAGATCGACCCAGACAACTTAGGACCGAGAACGACCAGGAATATCATCAAGGATCGACCGAGACTGCACAACACATGCTCAAGACGGTGCAGGAGATGTGGAACTCGTGAGAGATGTTGCTGCAGCTAAGACTGTAGACTATGTGCGAGCTCACTTTCTTGACCACCAAGACGCTCCACGGCATGAACAAAGCAATGGTGAAGGTCAGCTGTCCAGCGTAAGCGAGGCATTTTGGAGCGCAAGTACTGCCGCACTGCTCCTCCGCCTGCAGTAGGTCTGCAGCTAGCTCCTCCTCCTCCTGCCGGACTAGTAGTGTAGCAGCCGCGATTCGCTGTGGTGGCAACTGGGGAGCTGCTTCTTCCACCTGCTGTGGCTGTGTTGTGGCTCTCTGATGATTGTTCAACTCCATACTCATCATCATCTTCGTCGCTCAGCGAAGTTGCTGCACGTGGCCTCTTTCGCAGCTGGTTTTCGTACTGGCCCGACACCAGCTTTTCGTCGTCGCTACCATTAAGTCTGCGCTCTTCTTTCGGCTGCATTCTCGCTGCAGGCAGCAAAGCAGCAGACTTCTAGAGCAGAAGTAAGAGCTCTAGCCACCGATCGTATCACCAGCTTTGAGCCGGAGACTTGTCTGGCCGCCATGATCCAATAATCCTTGTATGACGCGAGTGCATCGACCCCAAGCTGCCTGACACCGCCATTGTCAGTGTTTCTCACGCTCGCGGTCCGGCTCCTTGCAGTCCCTTGAGAATTGCCGGATGAAGGGCGTCAGGAGTCACTCAGGACCAGCGTTGCAAACTAACCTGCAGGTGGACACAATGGAAGGTCGAGCTTTGTCAAGATCCCACGTGCAGGCAGTGGCTCCTCAACAGACATTCACATGAAGAAGTGCAGCAACAGATAAAGTAGTGTTGGTGCTGGTGCTGGTGCTGCCTCGATCATGAAACTTGGAGTTTTAAATTTAGATCGAACCGGCTCCGTTCAGAGAGTCGAGTCGAATGCTCCACAGGGTCTCGGAGACGAAGAGTTTACTTAACGCTGGGACAAATGGATGTTCAAACCCGTGAAACAGCAATGGGTTGAAGCGAGACGCCGTTTCAGGCCGGATGCTAGCTTGTGTTGAAAGCTTGCTGTCTACATGTATGTGGTTTCAAGTCTGGATCAACCTGCCTGTTGAACGAAAGCTTCAATCTTCAGTAATCTTGTTCCTGAAACTGCAATATCGAACACGATCTCCTCCTCATCAACTCATGTCACTGAAGTTCGCGCTTCAAGCCTAGCAGCAGCATCATCATCTTCTGATCGGAAGTCTCTGCTGTCTCATGTCGAGAGCTACCTAGCGTCTCCAGAAGAATCCGTATACATCGATCAGCTTGCAGGCATCATCCTTATTGGGTCTTGATCGAAGTTGCAGCAGTCTGAGACAAGATGAGCATTCCGTTTCCAGGAGTTTCAAGTATGCAGCTTTTGACGTGTGTTTCTCAGGTGATGTGAGGCGGACCAAACAAAACCTTGTGCACGCCGCAGAGGCCGAACAGTAGGAAATGCTTGCTGTTCCAGCATGCATGGGATCAAAACATATTTGTACTCGAATTAGTAGAAAGAAAGGAAGTTGTCATGCATGCTGAATCCCTTGTGCGTGCATTCATGAAGCCTTGTGCTTCTTCTTCCGTTGTAGGCCAGAAGCGTGAACGACAAGCAATCCGTGACGGATTTGAACACCTGCTTCCGGAGCAAGCAAACCCCGCCTTTACTCAAGGACAAAACTCAGTTGGGGCGACGCGCAGCATGATATCTCCCGAGGTTGTGAGGCAAGTAAGAGTAATGATATTACTTGAATGCGCGAAGAGAGAGATCGAGAGAGAGAGGTCAGAGATATCACTGCTGCCTCTGGTCAGAGCTACAACTGCGTTGCAACAAAAACCAAATTCCCTGAAAGGTCTTCGAGTCCTCCGGCTCTATTGAGTCGCGAAAGAGAGCTCGAGGAGGCACAGACAGATAGAGAAACAAACTAGTCAGAGACTGCAGCCGCTACTACGCTGGGGAACGAAATCTAACTACTGTTCAAAGCTGCTGCTACTGCCGGCAAGATAGCTAACTATGGTGTTTGCACAACGGCGCCAGGACGTTCCGGATACATTCACGAGGCAACGTCATTTCTACCAGGCTGCTCAGAGATCGATCAACCAAGTCTCGGACCGAAAGCTATCGGCTGCTTGCTTGCTTGCTTGATGGACAAGGCAAGAATATCATCCCTGCTGATCGACGCACTGTTGTAGTTCCGATCTAAGAGGATCACCAGGAGAAGCTCATGATGTACCAACCATTGCACCGGCTAACATGTTTATTCTCGTCGGAAGTCCTCAATCACGAGTTCATCAACACGCTAGTTCTCCTCTCCCTGGCTGACTCCCTCGCTCCCTCCTTCCCTCCGGGATGAAGGACTCCGTGCCCGACACAACACAGTGCACTAGAGCATTTAGTCACGAAAGTCGTCTACCTTTCATCGGCAGCGGAAGTACAGCCTTTCGAAGTCTACACAACGTAACACAAGAGCGCACCAAAACCAAGTCCGGCAGCGACGGAAACAAGCGCAAGACACGAGTAGTTTTTTTCAGCGATGACAAACACAGTACTAGTGTAAAAAAAAAAACAATGAAACAAAGAAAGCAGCGAGAGGACGAGCGAGCGAGCGAGGAAAACGCAGCAACACGCAAAGAGAAGCGAGGAAAGCACGGGCGAAAGCAAGAGCTGAGAAAAAACATAAGACACAAAAACGCCATAGCCAAAAAAAACCCCTCCTCCCCCACAAAGCGCAACTGGGTGGTGGGGGCGGGTAGCGGGAGGGGGCAGTTTTGTTTTTAGTGCCCAAGAAAATTACTTTTTACCACCTTCCCTGGCTGGCCAGCTTCTTCCAAATTGCATTTATTCTCAGTTTCAATAATCACGCTTCCTTCAATTACCTACCTCTATTTACCCTTTGAACCAGCCCTTTTACCGGCCATAAATCGCCAAAAAGTGATAAAAATTTTAAAAAATCTGAAAAAACTGGTTTTGGAGGTTTTCAGTCGCCAGAAGTGAGGGCAAATTTTTTTTATCAAAAATAAAAATAAAATCGCCGGACTTATATCTCATATATGTGGTATTTTATTGCGTAGCCAAATATATGCAAGAATGATTAAAGATTTTTGGTCTATAGCCAGATTTGACTACACGATCCTAGGGATTATCGCTACCTTTTCTGCATCTGCCAATGAAATCATCGCCACTTTCGCTGCAAAAATCACTGCTTTCAACTCACCTGAAAGTCACCACACGGTCCCCCCCCCAGTGTTTTTGGTTTTCCGACAAATTTTGTCGTTGTTTTTTCGACAAAAATATTGGGATTTTCTTCTCTTCGCAATTCATTAATTTTATTTATTTTTGGTTTTTTTGTCAACAAAAGAATTGAGAAATTTGGGAAATTTTTACATGCGTTTTTTGGAATATTTCACCAATATTTTAATATCACAAAAATTGAGAAAATGCCATCACTTCTGAAACCATAGCCAGTTTATCATTCTCTCTTTCACGCTTGCTAATTAATAAAAATAGAAAAAAATTAATCATATTTATTATAAATAAATAAGATGTTTTTATATAAGTATATTTTGTGGTGTTATATATATAAACTATTATATTAATTTGAGGCCACTCGAACTTCGAAATTTCTATTTCTTTTTACTTATTTTCCATAAATCTTTGGGTAAATTTTCCCCCTTGTAAACTTCAATTTTGTGGTTATCTTCACCAAGAATTGGGAAAGTTTGGAAAACTATATTTTTTCTAGTGTAAATTTGACTAATTTTGCTATTTTATTGGAAAATTTCACCAAAACAATTTGATATCACAAGATTGAAAAAAAAAGCCCTAATTCCAATTGTAGATATACATATAAATAATTTAACTTTATCCATTAAACTCATGACCATTCAATTTAGACCAAATCCCAAATAATTGGTTACATATATGTCTCACATAAATACTTGTAAACCCTAAACCCTGTACTTCTCTTCAGGGCTTGGCTTTTCAATTTTGTGAGAGAGGAGGTTGGCAATCATCCACAAGAGGACTCAGCCAAATTTGGCTACAGGTCTGAGAGGATATTAGAAAATTCTTACTGTGTTTTGGCGACATGCTGGAACTTTATATTGTCTAAATATGGTGATTTCAATTTTATTTTTCCTGGAAAATTATGGTGAAATAAAAATCCTTTGTAGGATTTGCACACTGCCTCTTTTCTAGTTGCCAAGTCCAAAAGTTTGCCCAAAAATAAAATAATTTGGATTATAATTATAGGGTTATAGGATGTATTTTCTTACAAAAAAAATGAGGATCCTTCTATTTTCTACTCTAACTACTAAAACCTATTGTAAAAATCTGGTGATTAGGAAAACTTGAAATTGGGCCATTAATTTCATAAAAAAAATTTAGGTTGACATCATATTTTGCATTTGAAATTTTGGCGAAAATTCACCCAAAAAAAAAATCATTGACTCTATTACAATCTTATGTATTTGACTCACACAAAAGGGCCCATTTCACATCTAGAATGTTTTAATTTAGTGAACCACACAAAGTTTCAACACCTTGGGTGGTCATGAAGTCGTTCAAGAAATTGTGCATTAACTTAAGCCTATTTTTTCTTTTGGACCTAAAACTCATTGGATTGACAATGATGTCAAATTGGAAAATCCTTGGCCTGGCAAGAACTTCAACCAAAAATCAATGCAAGAAGCTAACACACAAGATTCAAAGCAAGAACTTGGAACCCACAAGGCCATCATCATCATCATCTTGACATTGTAGTTGCTTGCACGTTGTTGTAGACTACATTCAAGTTGAAGAAGTTGTTGGAAATTGTTTTTAATGACTTTAAAAAGGAGAAGTGCACAAACTATTTTCCCCCGACTTCGTATTCATGCATCGAGTACAAGAAACAACTTGTGACAAGTCTCCGAAGCCTAGTATGCCTCCAAAAATAAATAAATGAGTCAAGTCCTAGAACGCATATAGGTTTGGAATGAAATCTTTTCTTTTTGCCCCATAGAATGCAAGCAATGACTAGCTTTTTACTATAAAGCTCTTGATGCTTAGGGTTGCATATGGACAATGCTCATCATCTCAAATTCAGTCACCATGGTGGCATGATGTCCATCTTCCTAGTAGAATTGTTTTTCCCCTAAGTTTGTGCCCATTTCTTTGTAGGACCGCTCTCACACCATTTTTTGACTAAAAAACTTCAAATTGTAATGTGGAAACAATACACCAAATCAACCCTATTGAACGACTTTGAATCCTACTTTCCTCAAAACGCAAAAATGTATTATTACTAGTCCAAATGTGGGAAAGACACCAAACTAAGCTTGAGCACACTCTTTTAGTATTATTATTATTATTATTATTATGAAATCCTTCTTTTACATCTCCACAAAGAATTCAAAATAGAAAATTCATTTATGTTGGTACTCCAAATTCCAATACCTTCCACCCATTTGGCCCCACGTCCCGCTTTTTTCCTCTTTTTCTAATTCTTAGAAGAGGAAGGCGGCGGGGAGGTGGACTTGGGTTGGGTTACACACGTCTTTATTGTTTGGGAGAAAAAACCAAAGAAAACACATGAAAAACTCACCTTGACAAGGATTTTGTATATATAGGTAGTTATTAGTTGTGCCCACCCATACCCCATATAGGCCCACCCACCATTGATGATTTGAGATTATTTTATTTTTAAATATTTGCCCTTGCTTCTTTGTGGCGTGAGGGCCAAAGTGAGGGCCAAGAAATTCCACCATTCTTGAGCAAAGAACAAATGAAAGAGTTGAGAGTTCCGACCATTTGACGGCACGACCCAAAAAAATTACTTACTTGTGTGTGGGTGAAAGTGCCCAAAAACCTATACATTATCACCAAAGTGCATACTAATGTTCTATTGCCGGAGCCATGTCTAAAAGGCCGGTGGTGAATAAACAACACTTGCATAAGTGGTGCTGGAGAGCTCCCCACAATATCACCATTCTTTGGCTCCAAGTTGTTGTCGTCTTCAAGTTTCACAATTGAACCTGAAAAGAATATAAAATAGAAGAAGAAAATTCCGGTTTGGTACGGGCTAACTAAATAGAATATCTTATAGGATAAGTTTCAACATAGGTACAAGGTTTTGGGGGGGGTGGGGGGGGTTTTATAATTTCTCATTTTGAAGGTTGTTCATCTGGACCATAAC
>Ga0209208_10008382_pt1 | contig 13779 bp, 6 predicted proteins | sample S1TSphfallax_3_FD_187694 | JGI IMG/M metagenome (GOLD analysis project Ga0209208, IMG submission 187694) | Host-associated microbial communities from peat moss isolated from Minnesota, USA - S1T2_Fd - Sphagnum fallax MG (SPAdes) (version 2) | ecosystem: Host-associated > Plants > Peat moss >...
TGTTGCTTCCCCATGGCCCAATCATTGCAAATCTTCACAATGATTGAAATATAAGGAATTTCATTAGAGTAACATACATTAGAAAACTCATGTAGGTAGATTGGAAACCAACACACGACCCATTCACTTGTGCTACAACTCCATGATGGGTTGTTGTTTTGCAAAGAAAAATAGTGGTGGAGCTTGTTAATGCTTTTGCAACATTGCCATTCATAACTTACACAATCCAAATTCATAGAATATGTATGGTGTACAGTCAAAACTTTGTGAAGCATGATTGCTATATATAGTAATCTAATATTTTTGTTTTCCACATATTACAACATATTACGTATTTGTATTAACATTTATAGTGAATACCCTTCCCAAAGTTTGATCATCCTCATCTTTTGATGGTCTTACCTCTTTTGTTAGTGCAACTTTCACATCCATGTTTTTCATTGGTGAGCAAAGCTTCGTTGATGGTATGACATTGGTTACTTTCATGTTGTTGTTCTTTCAAGAATAATTTGGTTGAAAGTTTATCAAATGTGAACACATGTTCCCCACTTAATGTAGCTTGGGTGAAGCCTTCAAAAGATTATGGCAAGCCATATTTCAACATAATTCACTCAAGTATAGTTTCTTCCAATGTCTTTGAACCAATGATCACTATATGGTGATTTCCTTGATCTTTTTCAAGAGTGAACAATTGAAGATATTTTTCCATCTTAATGGATAAAAGTTTGTTGATGAAGTACATGTTGCACCTACTCCCAGTTCTCCAGCCTATGACTACTATCCTACCATTGCAAAGGATCTGAAAAGAATTTCTGCCAAAGTTTAGACCATAGCAGGATGGCAATCTAAAGAGAGAGCAACAAGATTGACACCAACAAGAACTATGGCTCCATTGACATGTAAACTCTGACAGGATTGGTGTTCAGTTGCCTTCTCTCATCTATGATTCCACCATTGCCAAGGATCCAAAAAGAACTCCCCCCACAGTTTCTCTCTCTAACCTCCATGAACTGCAGAAAATCTTCCTATCAAGTCATGCACTCGGATCACATAGAAGTGATGATAAGGTATTGCATCTTGCAGAGATTGTAAAGAGAGTGAGATTTTGAAGAGATTATGGAGCAAAGAGAGCGAATTCCTCCTCCTGCCAAGATTTTATTGCCTTCTTCTGTACAAAAGTCTTGGTTCCTCTGCACAAAAATGTCCATCCAACAGAAAGCAAGGAGGTTTTGACAACTTTGAAAATTTCTTTGGCCGCTCATCTTGCTGCTTTCTCGCATTTGGAGAAGGCCTTAGCCTGCATTCCATTGAAAATGATGATCATCCCTTCTGAGTAACATGAACATTTACATCTTCAAGCTTGAAAGGGGAAGTAATGTAATGCTATAAAGTCCATTGACTGATGAGCTAGATGCTTTGAAGCAACCCTGGCAGTCATAGGAATTTTCTGTTTGGCAATGCACCACTTATATGAATGAGCATGCTTACTTCCAGGGTTTTTAGTATATTGCGGTCAAAGTGATCATCAATTTTTACTGCATAAACTACACTTGAGGATTTATGTGAGATAGCGTCTCTGGTCTTCCTTGGCCTAGTATTGCCCATTTGGCAAACTGGCTGATTTGAAATGAGAAGGACAAAATGTCAGATGTTGAAGGGTTTGTCTGCAATGTGGATCCATTTGAGAAGAATGTAGTCCAATTGAGAACATTATAAAAGCTTTCCAACAATGAATAAGACTCATGTCTCAGCACAAACTGATGGGCAATGTATATATTTCTGTCTCATTTTCTCCTTCTTCTTCGATGGCCAGATGCTGGCCACCTAGTCAAGGCAGTTCTTTAACGGGAAGCCATTTTTTCAATGAGTATCAGTTGAAGTGTGTTGTGTGCTCATGGCAGGTAGATCCTCACGCTGAATGAGCAAGGGATGTGAGTGCATGTCAGGGAGTTGTAGCCATCTGTGGTTGTAAGAGAGCACCTACAAATGGGACGAGCATTGGTCTGTACAAATCCCCCCATTTGTGGAAATCAATGGGTCTCTCATCTCTGAAGACATGCTATTCAGCTAAAATGCTCATACTGCCCTCTTTCTTTTCACAGAAAGACATGGTGTTCATAAGGTCACTGGAAAGAACAAGGCAGAACTAGCAGAGGGCTGAAGCTTGATAACATTGATTGGAGTTAGGAAAAAAATGAGCAGCTCTTAGTTTATTTTGGCTGCTTTTGAGCAAGAAGGTCACAGACTTTCTCTAGATGAACTTGATTTACTGCAAGTGAGATAGAATTGTGGGTTTTTTGTTTGGTCTGTGTCAATGGGAGAGGATAAGAGGCTCATATTACAAACATGGTTTCATATTCTTGGAGAACTTTTCAACCCCATTTCTGTTGTACCATACCCAAGAATCATAATGTTTCATAAAAACATCAATTCCTGCACTTTGTAGCCAGTGCCCTAGTTTGACAATGGTCATGAGTGAGGCAGATGCTTACATTCATGCTTTACTATTTGCAGCATATTTTTTTGCCTTGATTTTGGCATGCCTCATCATGTTCACAAACAGAATGGTTCCGAACATTATTGGTTAGGAAATCACTGAAATCTTCTCCATGGATCATCTGCCTTCAGACTTGCAGCGTCGGCATTACAGAGTGTGAGCATTACAACCATGACTTCCATCTTCCTATGTGTTCTCTGCTCCTTGGTAAATAAAACAGGGACAGATCTTTGAAGTTGCACTTCCAGTTCTTGTGCACTTACAATAAAACAGGGACAGATCTTTGAAGTTGCACTTCCAGTTCTTGTGCACTTACAGCACTTGCAAAAGACATGGTACTACGTCTATTTTGACTTGTGCATGGGACCAAGTTCATAAGCATGTTGCTGCCTCTCAAAGATATGTAGGCTTATGGATCATAGTTGAGCATGTTAGAGGTTTTGCAGCATTTTCCAATTGCACAATTGACAAGTTCTGTACCCCCTACACATGCATTAGTATTCTTGGAGAGTTGGGTGCTTGGTATATCACATGCATTATTCTTGGATGGTTAGGGTGCTTGGTATATATCACATGCCTTTCATGGTAGTCAAAAGTAGAGAATTGAGCAAAGAAAGTGTTCAATCAATCAAATAATATCATGATTTGTGTATGTGGATTTGACCTCTAATCTTTAGGAGTGGAAGGGATCCTATGCCTATAAGATGTAAGATCCTTCCCACTCTTCAGGAGTAAGTGTAAGGACCTTCCCTCCTGCACCTTGTGATTTATGTAAGTTTAGGTTCATGATAGCCTTTGCCTTGTTCTTTGCAATGGAGTGTTTGAGTGGGGGACATTCCCAAAATGCTGAGCTAAACTCAACTGCACTTCCCTGTTCTAGGCCCTTTATTTCGGAAATGCCCTTCACCTTGAGGGTTACCCTATAATAAATGGGACGATCTTGTTTGGAGACTGAAAGAGGGGGAATTTGGGTTTTGAAAGGACCTAAAAATTGCACCTGCTTTTGTTCCCCAAAGGCAAACTCTGGGCCAAATTCAGTTTGGCATGTGGGCAAATGCTAGACTTGCCTTGGTCGAAAGATATTGCACATTTGGAATGTTTTCATTTAAACCCCCACGACCTACTTACACCTCCAAATCATTCCCCGGCCCCTCCCCTGCCCAATTTCCCAAACTTGGTCAATTAGAACTTCCACAATTGCTCCAAACCTATCCACCACACAATCTATAAAGATTCTTATTGCCAATTCAAATGAATTTTGTAGGAAAGTCGCAAGCTAGATCACACTTATCAATTGTCCATCTCCACCTTGACTCAATCCCATGCTATTGGGTTGTCGTGCCACAATTGGGGTCTTGGAATTGTTATGTTGTTAATGTCAACATGAGGCACAAATTTTGATTGTGCCCTCTAGCTAGAAGCATATGCCCCTGTGATGAAGTCAAAAGCCATTCATTTTAGGTTGTTGAGTTGTCAAACACATTCCAATCAACCAAGCCATGGATGACGTATCCATGACTTGCTTAAGAAGATGTTGGCATTGCATTAATTAATCCATGGATTGCAATTATGTTAGTAAGGTACCCAATACAACATTCACATTCATTTGTGGAAGGTTTTTTTCCAACTATTTGACTAGAATACCACCACATGTTTCCTCCTTGGTTCCAAAATGCATCAGATGCTAGGATGAAACTCACAAATGTTGATAAAGAAATGCCAACTTAAGCATTCTCACCTTGTTAAGCATGGCAAATGGTGGTTGGTCTTTTTATGTGATTGGTGATTTGGTTGTGCTTTCAATATCATGGATCTTGCATATGGTCCACATCATAGCTTGTAAGGCAAATCACTTGTACCATTGTAAAAATGCTTTAACCACTACCTAAGTTTATTGATTTGCTTCATAAATGACAAGCATATTAACCTAATGCCATTGCATCAATAATCATTGACCTATCCTGAATTTTCTATTTATAATTTGTGCATCCTCATTTAGGTGTGGATTCATAAACCCTATTGGGATCATGGTTTGTTTGAATGGCACACAAATAATATGGTATTACAATCTTTCAATGTTTTAAAATGCCAAAACATTATAAAAATATTTCCACCAATCTTCCCATCTAAACATATAAATTACACAATTTTCTATGTTTCAAAATCTTTAAACATTCAAACCATACAATCTAACATTCATGAACCCACTTTGGATTATCAAATATAGTTTTTTTGGTAGTTGGTGAAAAAACAATTTGTGGATATTTTAAAAGTCTAGAACCCATTTATAAATCATATGACTACAACTTTAAAAGGATTCATTTCAAACATAAAAGTAGATAGGGTGTTATAATATATTATATGCTAAATAGATTAGGAGGCCATTTCTCACCAAAAAAGGTATTTTGATACATTGACCAAAAAAAAAAGAATTTTTAGTGTGCTCTCAACATCTAAGGGGCTTGTCAACATATGTAATTGGGCCCATAAAGGTATTCAAAATATGCATTTCATGTTTACATATCAAATTATAGAACTTGTTTCTTATACAAATGGTTATATTGTGACAATTCTATAGATGTGAAAGACATTTCCTTTTGTAAGACATTAATTTTGTGTTTATGTAATGTTACCAAAATACTAGTTATATTCATATGCATGGAAATATTTCAACATTTTTGCAATGTGTTTGTTCCATATTCCAAGATAGTAACTTAAACTTTTCATTATTACACATTTAACATTGCCTTATGTGGTATTTTGTTCCAAAAACAACTTCAAAAACTACAAACAATAATATTTTCGAAACATTCAAGCAAATTGTGACCCGACAAGGTTTCATTTCTTGAGATGCTCATAGATTTGGAATTGGCATGCTTTGATATTGTTATCACCATTAAAAGCAAAATGTAAAAATTACTATGAAAGTTTCAATCTTGGGTCTTGTAGACCCTACCCTATTCTTATTCATGAAAGACCGAGAAATGAGCGATTGAAATTGGAAGGCAAGGCCATCCTTCAATGAATAGGTCAACTTGCCTTAGCCTTTAGACATTTGTGTTTCGTATGAACAAAACATCCCTTAGTAATAATGACAATCAAGGCTTTGGATTGTGATAATTAGTAGTTGATTTGAAATTGAAACTAATAACTTCACAACTATGTGGTGTTTGGACGCTAGGTTGGCCAAATTGTTCTTGTCTTAACATGCACACACTTACATATTAACCTTTGTGCTAATAAAACAAGAAGTCCAATGGCAATTTTGTGAAAAGCTCTACAAAAATTAAGCCTCTTTATTCTTTATGTAGATTGAGTTTTTTTGGCTTGCTCACATGTGGTTCAACATTTTATACCAATGTCTAGCACTATTTGGTGAATTGAATGAACCATGGAATTGAATGTAAAATAGAATAACACAAATTCCAAAAACTAAGGAAGGAAATTACTATACACAAACATTGGGTCTACACAAAGTTGTACATACCAATTATTTGGACAATGTGATTATTTAACATCATTTTCAAAATCTCCTTTTGAATAAGTTATATACTTTTAGTTTCTATTCATCATGCCATAAAATAAACCTAATCTATTTTATAAAAATAAGGGCCATTCATTTTGACCATTTAATGACAAAAATAAAGTAATTGTGCAATGTGATTTTGATTGAGTGTTGGCAAGTTTTGAGATTTTAGAAACACCTATTGGGTTTAGTTTTAGAATGTTTTTAGAAATGCAAAACCTTTTGATTTTTCTTTGCTAATAAAATAAGTAAATAAATAAAACTTACCAATTTTAGGGCCAAGTCAAGGTTTTTAAACCATTGGTTCCCACACAATTCAACATTTATAAACTTTATAAGACCCATTAGTTCCAAGTCCAAAGTTGGTTTTGGGTTTTAAGATTAAAAACCTTATTTAGACCTTACTTAAAATCCTACATAGGCCTTATTTAAATTCTATTTGGACCCTACCTAAAACTTTACCTAAACCCTAGTTGAAAGCCTAAATTTTTAACAACATAATAATTGTCGAATTGTTTATTAACAAAAACCCAATTGTAAGGAAAAAACAAAAAAAAATCAAACAAAAGGGGTTTGGCAACCCCATTTTGAATGTTCCATAATTTTGACGTTCATGAATAAGTACAACAAAAACATAAGTTGTTTGTAAAATAATTGATGGTCATATGGTTGGGACAATCTTTGTTTACCAAGGTGGTTGTGAATTCAAACTTGGGAGAGGTTTTTACCTTTACCTTTTGACCTAGTACCTAAACCATGAACCTAATAACTAAACCCACTCAAACATGGTTTTAAACCTATTGGGCTAGGTTTAGCCCCACATAGACCCATCGATTCTAGACGTTGGTTGGGTCCAAATTCAAATAGACTTGTTGATTCTTAGTTTTCATTAGGTATAGGTTTATATTAAACATGTTAGTTCTAATTCTTAAACCTAGATTTAGATTTAGACTTGGCCAAAAACCTTAAACTAGTTAAGATTATTTTGAACTTAGTTGTTAATTGATAATAATTATTGTCACAAGGCAAAATAATCATGGGTTTATTTTAGAATGGAAATGTTATCTAACAATAGTAGCCTCAATGAATTACATATAAGGAAAAATAATCAAAAGTTAATATTGAAATATAATTCCAATAAAAAATACTCAACTTAAAGGTAAATCTCCTAGTCTATTTTATTTAACATAAATTATAATAATTATATAGTTACTAATAGTAAATATTTACTCACCATTGTTTAGTTACTAGGGAGATGAAGCTACTTGGGTAGTTAGTTCTTAAGGATAATGTGCTTGACATGAATTTGACAATCAACTAGGAGATGTGGTGAATATGTGGATAGAGGCATAGAATGTAGGAAGGGATGAAAAGTGTGTAACGTGTGAAGTGGGTCTTGTGGGTTCCTTTTCCTACTCCTTGGCCTTTTTTCATGTTGATTTTATTTTCATTATCTTCTCATGTACGTTGATATTTCTAAGGCTTATAATAGAGACACAAGAGACTAAAGGAGAGGGAAAATTGAACTTGTGTGAAGAAACAATGGAAAGGGAGATGGAAGGTTGTCACATATTTTTTTGTTGTTTGGTTTTACTTTGATTTTTTGGATGTAATGAAAATAATTGGTATTATTTTGATACAAATTATTGTAGCTCTTAATTAATTTAATTTTTTTCTTCATATTTGACTTCCTAGAATGCTTCAACAAATCAAATCATTAGATGGTAGTTACAATAAGACGGTAATTAACAAAAAAACAATTAGTGGAACAATCACAAAAATGAAAACAACAAGTTGGGATGGATATTTTTTTATAAAGAATGGTAGTTGCAACAAGAAGGTAGATGTAACAATAAAGTAACTATAATAGGAAGGTAGCCAATAGGAAGGCAACCATTACAAAGGATGATGGGCAATTCCTTCTTAAATATTTTTTCTATGTTTTGTTGTTTACTTTTTTATTCAACAACCTTCCTTTAAAATGGGATTTTAGTTGTTGGATCCATGGTCTTACATTAACATTGAATAGGAATTGTAAGATTTTTTTTTGAAGAACTATAAATAATCATTGAGAACAACCTAATGTGCATTATGTACTTAAAAAGGTTTTTCCATCTAAGAGGTCTTTTATGTTGTCATGTTATTTTATGCATTTTTTTATTATATATTTCCCTCACTTGTTTTTCTTACTCCAAATTTCTTTTCTGGCCACAAACATCCTTGACAATGGGTCTTCCAAATTCCAACATTTGATCTAAAATAAAAATGTGGTTATTTTGCCTTGACAAAAGGATTGTTACAATCTCAAATTACTAGACACAACCCATGTTCATACAATTGCAATTGTTTTATTTCCAAAATCTAGTTTGTAATTCATTTTAATTTGATTTTTTTTTTAATCACCTTAGCTTTTAGTTCATACTACATTTCTACTCATTCATCCCAAAACAAGTGAAGTCTTGGGAACTTTGACAATGAAAATCTTCAATCTGATAACCTCCAACTAATCAAATGGTAGATTGAAAACATAAACTCAAACAACCCCATTTGGAAGTCATGTTTTATGTTTTAATTTTGGTTAATGCAAATAAGTTTATTCAAAGTATTGGGATCTCTAATTTCAAATTACAGAACATGTTATTTGTAAAAAATAACCTATAATTTCAATTTTTTAAAAAAAAGTTCATTTAATGATTTCAAATTTGACCTATTTTTTCAATCAATATTATTCACAATCAAAGTTTTTGTACACCTCCTACTAGAAATTGCCATGTGGCAAAACAACATGAAATTGAAAATTATGATTCCTAAAATTGTAAAATACCTAGTTGAGCATATTGGATTGAACCACTTCACACAACATAAGTTGATTAATAATGCATATTGCAAAGTTCAATTTGGCATTGACACCACAAAACTCATAATCTAATATTAAATGAAGTTAAACTTGAAGGGAAACATTTATTAATGTTAATAATATTGCCTTCTTTTGGGGGTGGGTGCTATGATTGGGACCAAATGATCATATACATTTTTCACATGCAACCATATGCGGTGTGAAAATAAACAATGTATAATTTTATTTCACACAAAACCACCATTAATTTATTTCCACAATTAGTTAATTCTTAAAATTTTGTCCTCCATAAAAGTCACACCATTAAAATTCACAATGCATCTAGGTGAAAACACATTAGGGTGTATTGAAAACAACAATATCAAAGTGCATTTCAAGAGTTTTTCTAATGTATTTTTAGACACATAAAATTGGACAAAAACACAAAACCTTGAAACAATGTTAAAGTTGAACTTTTTTCCATGTCCAAGTTAATGGTGCCCTGCTTTCAACCTCTTTGAACACCTTTATTTAATATTGGTCATGAAAACATCCTTTCCTATATGTGATGGAATAAATCAGATTTGAATTGTATTACATACAATAAGGAATTATAAAGTTCATCACATATTTCATATTTTCCAAGATTTTTACTCCTAAATGTCCTAACCCTTCAAACTATAACACTATCCCAAATTTTTGGAAGAATCTTCAATTCCATTATAAGTAATAAATCGTAAACACTTTTTTATATGGATCATGACATTGGAATTGTCAAGATTGCAAAGTCCATATTTTATTGAAAATGATTTTTTTTAGTGTAATTATTTGAAAGTAAGAAGGACAAAGAAGTTAATTTCACTTATTTGAGTCCATTTTGTTTGAATTTTCAACTTGCATATGAGTTTTATATAATAGCGTGTGTCCAACCTATAAAATTTTGCCTTTGTGATATTTAGAATAGTCCATTGTAAAATATTTTTACCCACATCACATCATAAAGATTGGAATTTGGATGTTGTCGATAGAACATTATTTGAAGTAAATGTCCTTCCACATTGTAATATAGGTATATTAATTTTCAAGTTATACTTTGGACTTTGGAGATAAATGTAATAAAATTTGTGATCATAAACAATTCCGTAGCCACCCAATGAAAAGGCTTTTATTCATGACTACTTAAAGGCAATCATCCTTTCTTTATGATCATCAAAAGTTGAATGCCCTAAAATGTATTAGACCAATGTCATATAATTGGTGGTTGATTCTTAAATCCTTTATAGGAATTGAAGTTGCATCCCTCAATTGAACATCTTCTCTTGTAATTGTTGAACCCCACCTTAAGGAACAATGTTTTTCCTAGGTTTCATAATATTTCTATTAATAGCTTTTTGCATAAAGAAATGAAAAGTATTTATGATGAACTTGATTTTCATTTTTTCACACATGAATGGCAAAAGTAATGAATTGTTTTAATCCTTTTGGCTAAAATGACTTTTTCCATTTTCATGTGGCAATGGTTATTACACCAAAATAGCAAACAATGATGGCTATGAAAAGAAAAATATAATATAATTTGGGTGAAAATCCATTGAAAAAAAATTCATATTTTTCAAGACTGACAACAAGATGTAACCTCAAACCTAAAACAAAGTTCACAACTTTTAAAAATTTGAAGTAAAAAATAAAAACTAAATCACACACCACACCTTTGTTTCAATTTGCTACACTTTTGGAAACATGTAAACCTAGAATCTACACTAAAGCCAATGAAACATTCATTGTTGTGAATGAACAGTATTTTCCATGCCCCACCACTTTTTGCAATTGCAAAGTTATGTCCTTGTGCTCAAGTAAACCATTGATGTTTATGCTAATTACCAAACTTTCAATTAATGAACATGGATGTTGAGCATGTGGCAAATAAATTTCATAAATCTATATAGATTTTTGCCAAGTAGAAGCACATTTCATTCACTTAATGGTGATGAAACATGAGCAAAGTTACAAATCTATCTAAATAACTTTAGTTTTTGTGTGGTGATCTAGACTATCATCGTGTAATGACTACCATGGCATGAAAAGTAGACAAATCCTGGTGATATTTTCATTTTTTTCCCACTTATTATTTTTAACACCCATATTTTTACCACATCATTTTGACTATTTTTAGCCACCAAGGAAATTTATGATGTTGAAGAAAGACAAAAGGATTGGGATTTTAGTTCAAATTATGGAAAAATGTAAAATATTTGGGGATTAGATCATGGCCCATTAAATTCCTTGTAAACATATGCAACCTTCAATGGTTGATACATCTTTTAAAAAAAATTGTGATGTAGCTAAAATGGCAAACATCCATAAGATGATTTAACTTAAAATATGAAATTAATTACAAAAAAGAATCCTTCTATTTTGGCTACATATTGGAACATAGGATATGATTTGGCCCAAAAAAAAAAAAAATTCAAAAATTGGTGAATGAAACACCAAAGAAACACTAAATTTCAACATTTCAGAAAAAAATTGCCCCAAACAAGAAAAACATTATGGGTTGATAACCATAAGATTAGCCTAAACAACTCCAAAGACAACATTCTCCTTGCTCTTCACCCTAACACCCATCCCAAAATGAAAATAAAATTGGAGTACATGTTATAGCTGTTACTTTGAACCTTGTTGCCAACGAGAGCTAAAAGGGTAGAAATTAGAAACCCAACTAACATGATCACTCCATAAGTAGAATAAAACCAACTCTCCCCATCCTCATTCCTATTTCTAATTCTTTAAAAATCCTTTCAGTGGATTGAGTTACTTTCCAACTTTTTGCATAGCTTTTATGATTAAAAAAAAAGAAGTGTAATGTTGAGGTTGAAAGAGGACAAGCCAGAGTTTATTTATCCATAACCTTGAAAAAAGGCCAGAAGACAAAACATAGTAATTTATTAATGAATGTGACAATGGCCATAACAATAAAAAAAATTAGTAAAACTAAAATGGTAAAATAAAAAAAATTCCATTGGTCAAATTATCTTTCTCAACAATGCCAAATGATGACCATGTCAATTTCATTTGTGTTTTGATTTTTCAAGTATTTTCATTAATAAATATTTATGTGGAACTATATGCATGGCCACTTCATGCATTACACAACTAAGTAATTAGTTTAAAATATCAATATATAATGCTTTATTGAATGATGGTTGATTTGCAACATGATAATTCATGTGTAGTAGACACGAAATATGGCAAATTCTTGAATTTTATGATTATACCTACATAGAAGATTAATCACATTCTCCATCTTTATAAATGTGTGTTCCAAATTATAGTTATTTACACCTAATCATCCAAAGTAAGGAACACCATTAGCCTATTGGTTTGTCCACCATGATGGACCCTTGGTTTTGGAGGGCAAGAAGGTTGTTGAGCATGCTATTCTCACATTAGTATGAGTTCCCAAAATGGCTTCCAATGAGCATTCCTTTGAGCAACCATATACCCCACATAACCTTTATTAAAGTCATGGTACAATTTAATAAGATTTGCAACATATAATATTGATGGGAGATAGAGATACATTCTTATCTCCTAAGTATGCATGGTTAAATGAGTTTACACCCTATAAGGCATGCTTGCAAAGAATTTAAGATTTACAAATTCTTATATTTTGTTGGTTGCATGGTATTTTTTTAGTGTTTCTCAAATGGTTTTATGATGGGCATTCCATGTGGATTGGGTGAGGGTTTGATAAAATAAAACCACAATTTGGCATGAAATTTGTTTGATGAAGTACGTATCTTGGTCATTGTTAGTACATATAAAATTGCATTCCATGAATGCCATGTTTGAGTTCATTTTTGTCTAGTGAAATCTATGGTATCTTTTTTTGCAATGATTTTTTCCATTTGTTCCTCCCCCCCCCACAAAATAATAATAATAATAATAATAATAGGACCCACCTTTAGGTCTTAGCATGAGTCATCTCAATAACATCGTTTGCTTGATTTCGACTGAAATTTTTATAAAAAACTTTCAAGTGTGTAAACAATGAATCCAATGATTGGTTGTAATCCCATTCATGGATGTTTAACAAGGCTCCACAAGGATAGGTGAAATGGATGATGTAAAAAGAGCTATATAAGAATTAGAATCGGTGTTGGGCAGTTCTCTCTCTTTGGTCAAAGAAAAGATGAGCAGGTAAAGGGGTCGAGTACATGAACCCTTGACCGCCACTTATCAAGAAATCAAAGGATTAGTCTTTGATCCATACTTAGTTAGGTTCTCAAAACCAAAAGAACTGGTCAAAGAGCATAACTTGGGCCATGGGTTTTGTGCCAGTTCTTTGGAAGAAAAAGCACACACCTTAATTTATAACAACGTTGAAAAATTGCACAAACAAATTGGTTAGAATTTCAAGGTGGTTATGAGTTCTAAAAGCTTTGTGCTATTGGCACGAAGCTTCAATGCTTCAAAGGGAGAGAGTGTACGAGTGTACCTACTTGAGATTGGCACTTTGTCACACAAATCTTCAACTTGGTGAAGAAGCTATTGGCCCACCAACCCAACCCATGTTCCGGGCCTCTCCTATCTATCTCTCCATCCTAATCATGAGTGGGAAAGGCATACATGATGGTTTTGTGACAATTTTTTTTGTGGCAATATCAGCTTTGGCTAGGCGTTAATGGTCACATGTTTACTTCCTTCCAAATGACATGCCCTAACTCTCAAGATCATGACTCTGAACACGATATGTGGCAGGTGGGCGTCAATATTACGCCAAACACCCACGAGTTTAGTGGCCTCCACCAACAATGCCACAATCATTCACATGTATATCCCCTTTATATATATATATATATATATATGTCAATCATCCAGTACATACATATGCATGCATGTATGTACGTACTTGGCCTC
>Ga0209208_10008383_pt1 | contig 13777 bp, 10 predicted proteins | sample S1TSphfallax_3_FD_187694 | JGI IMG/M metagenome (GOLD analysis project Ga0209208, IMG submission 187694) | Host-associated microbial communities from peat moss isolated from Minnesota, USA - S1T2_Fd - Sphagnum fallax MG (SPAdes) (version 2) | ecosystem: Host-associated > Plants > Peat moss >...
TTTTTTTTTGTTTTTGGTTCACTTTTGGGGGATACCTTCCAAAAGGACCCACTAGAGCATCACAACAAGCACATGAGTCCTCCCCCCATGCCCCTAAAACATGGAACACTTTGGTTAGAGAATATGAGAATATTTATGTGAATATTCATTTTTATTTTATTATATATAACATTGAGATGAAAAGGCACATGTTATTGTGCATTTTTATGTTATTTACATATAAATTTAAAAAATAAAAAAAATAAAAAATAATAATTTGAATTACATACACATATACGGACCACTATAAGCCATAAACTTTAGATAAATCCAAAAAAAACACACATTCTCACAAAAAAATAAAATCAAGTAACCTTTGGAAACTAAATTAAATTAAATTAAATTACATTACATTAAATTTTGAAAAAAAATTGGAAAGAAAAATTAGTTGGGTAACCAATTCACACTATGTGATACGTTTGAAGGCTTGTTCCAATGTGTAACCAAGTGTTCTTGATACCTCAATAAATAGCACACCAAAATTGCTTACATTATATTAATATTATTTTTATTATTATGGAATACCATTTGCTTGGTTATTATGCCAAGTTGAGTTTTCTTATGTTACAAAAAAGGAAAAAAAGAAAAAAGAAAAAAGAAAAAAAAGAATGATCTTATCCCAATTCTTTACACCAAATAAAGGCTCTTAGGGACCCATTGGACCTCAAGGTATACTACCCATAAAATAAAATAGTCCAAAATGCCTCTAGCCTAGGGTGATGGGTTAGCCTCCACAATTGACAAAAATGGAAGAATAATAATTTTTAATTCCAAAAAATTTCAACAAATCTTGAACCAAAGGTTCTTTGATTTTTGTAGAATTTCAAAAAACTGAAGAATTGCACAAATCTTGGTATGTATGTGGTAATAATGTTGGATGAATATTAGAATTTAGTTTAGAATCAAGAATCAAACACCCACACCCCCTAATCTAACATTTTTTTTAATATCTTGGAGTTTGAAGAGTTATGGGGAGCCTAGAGGTCCTCCACTCCAACACATGTTTGTTGAATAATTAATTAATTAATTTTGAGCATTCCATTTTCAAAAAATGATTTATTCTCAAATATTTTCTCAGATTCTTTATTTTCCTTCAACAAAATTTTATATATATTGAAAATACATTTTTTTTGAAAATTATTAACATTTTTGAAAATAATATAATTAGTGTCGAACCTAGCCCAGGTTCTATGGTATCTATTAAGGAAGGTAGTTTGTTTGTTTTGTTTGCCACTTTGAGATCTCTCAAAACGATAGGGCCTTTCGTCAAGCTCTTGATATCGTTGGAAAGCTCTTGATGAGAAGAGGTACATTGAGTTGGTTTCATAGTGTTTGGACATACACCGTGCTCTTGATATCGTTGGAAAGCTCTTGACAAGTAAGGGTACATTGAGTTGGTTTCATAATGTTTGGACATACGTCATGCTCTTGATATCGTTGGAAAGCTCTTGACAAGTAGAGGTACATTGAGTTGGTTTCATAGTGTTTGGACATACGTCATGCTCTTGATATTGTTGGAAAGCTCTTGACAAGTAGGGGTACATCAAGTTGGTTTCTTAGTGTTTGGACATATGATGGAGAAGTTATTGAATATTGAATAATTTTTTTCATTAAATATTCATTTAAATCAAAACTAAAAATAATACGAGAAAATTGGGCACACTCTTGGTATTGTTGGAAAACACTAAGTAAGTAGGATTTAATGAAGGTAATTTGGAATTTTTAAAAACCTATTGTGCAAAAAATGGTGAAATTTGAGTAATATTTGTTGTTGGAAATTCAATTCAATTACCAAAAAAAAAGTTTTTGAAAAGGAAAAAATTTAGTCAGGTTAACCCGGTTCACACTTGGGTCAACGGCACAGGCCATAGGACAAAACATATCCCTCCCTCACTAATAATGCACTGGCCACAATAGCCATGGCAGCTTACTAGTAACTAGTTAGAAACCGCGCGGTTCTCCTTCCTATTCTTACCAGTAACTAGTTAGAAAGCGCGCGGTTCTCCTTCTTACTAGTAACTAGATAAATAAGAGTTACTGGTAAGAAGGAAAACCGTGCGGGCGGTTTGCGGCGCGGATTCGTGAGTAATCCGAATCTTACTAGTAACTCTTCTAACTAGTTACTAGTAAGAAGGAGAACCGCGCGGTTTGCGGCGCGGATTCGTGATTTGGGGGTCAGTGTCGTGACGACTTTGATGGCTTCTTCTTTTTTTTTTTGGTCGTCCTTTGTTTTTTTTTTCGGATGCCCGTTGAAAGCGTGCGTCCCTGCTACTGCGGCGCACTACGGCGACGACGGACGACATCCGGGGCCAAAGCGCGCGACGACATGCGGGGAGGGGGGCCGCGGGAGCTTCCGATTTTCCATGGCTGATTTTTTATTGCAGCAACAGCATCAACAGCAGCTTCTTCTTCTGTCGTATAATAATCCTTGCGCTTCTTGTTGTTGTTTTTCTTCTTCGTACGCCAGGGATCCGTCGTCGTCACGCCTTATGCACTGGCTTCCTTTGGTTCTAGGGAGAAGCGTTCGTACCAGAACTTCACGTGGTCCTGGTCTTGGTTTTGTTGCCTGTACGTTGACACGTATCATGGCTTCTTCGCATCTGCCGCCTGATCACGGCGTTGCGGCTGGTTCAATTCCAGTTGTAGCTCCTCGTGCTGGAGCTCCACGCCATAAGGTGGAGAAAACGACGACGACGACGACGACTGGTACTGCTCATGCTGCTCATCATACCGGTGGTGGAGGTTTGGCGGCTTTGGCTCATTTGAACTCCGTGCGGGATATGTTTGCTTTGAATGCCGCGGATAGTGCGGGAGCAGCAGCTGTAGTGGATGATGGAGCGGAAGTAGAGGAGGAGGAGAGAGAAGTTGCCAGTGATACGTTTCGGTCCACTGCGTTGATTTCTAGCAGAGAGCAAGTAAGCATTTGAAGCAAGCAAGCGAGCTTGCGATTCGAGTTTTTTTTCTCTGTTTTTGTTTCCTTCTTCTCTTTTCCCGGACCTTCCTTTCCATTCGCATCTGTTGCCATCGTCGCCGCGTCTCATGGCTTTTTGTTTTTGTTTTCCCGGTTTTCGGCTTTGCTGTGAGTTTTAGAGCTTGCGGAATTCATGGTTTCCGAATTCAGATGGCTGCATTCCGAGGAGAATTTTGACGAGAATGATTCTACAGCTTGCGGAAATTCGAGAAAATTCCGGTGCCTCTGTTCGATCTCTAGGCATGGAGATGGCTGCTGTCTTGAGATCTGTGGAAAAGCAGCACATACTCACAATGGTTGCGAGAGAGCTGACGACGAGAACTGGGGTTGATGTTGTTGTTGTTGTTCTTGGCATGTGTGCAGTATGCCGCAATGTACCGCAGGTCAGTGGAAGATCCGGACTTTTTCTGGGCAGAGATTGCCTCGGCTTTCTACTGGAAGACCAAGTGGGAAACAAGAGATGGCAACAAAATACACTCTGAGAACATCGATGTCCGCAAAGCTCGAGTTGCTATTGAGGTCCGTATTGTAATAATAATGCTGTTAGCTGCCATGATTTCCAAGCTTAACAACAACAAACAATTAACATAATAAAACCCTAAGAAGACAGTCCATTCTTCTGTTGTCATAAGGATTAGTAGATCTGGATTAGCAGATTGTTGTTTTGTTATTGTAAGGATTAGCAGATGGATTAGCAGATTGTCATTCTGTTGATGGATTAGCAGATTTTTGTTTTGTTATTGTGAGGATTAGCAGGGATTTGTAGATTGTTCTTTTGTTTATTTGTAAACAAAAGATTTAGATTTCCCGATTTCTATGAGAGATAATATGGTTTTTTGTTATTGGAAGGATTGGCAGATTGTTCTTCTATTATTGTAAGGATTAGCAGAAGATTAGCAGATTGCAAACTAATTAGAGAAATCTGTGGTGGTACTACACATGGCTTTGGTTGTTGCAGTGGTTCAAGGGTGGACGAACCAACATTTGCTACAATGCTTTAGACAGGCATGTGGAAGCAGGCAAAGGTGGAAAAATTGCGTTTCTATGGGAGGGTAATGATCCTGGAGTTGATGATAAGCTTACCTACAAGGAGCTTCTTGAACGTGTCTGCCAGGTACCTACTAACCCTTGCATCATTGCATCATGCATTATGTTTGAGCTTGTTCATTCTGCAAAACTTACACTGATCAATCAATTCTTCAAAGATGCGTTTGCATTGAACTATTGAGATGCATACTTCTGCACTACCATTTCTGAGTGAAGAGGTGTGCTGCAATGTCTGAGCTTCTACGTCGATTTTGCAGAAACCTACTTTGATCATCTTTTCAAAGGGTTTGTGCACTGAACTGAAATGCATTTTGTACTAACAGGGACACTATCTGAACCTGACTCACCTTTATCTTCTTGAAACCCCTTTTGCAGCTTGCAAATTATCTGCGGGATCAGGGAGTGAAGAAGGGTGATGCAGTTGCTATTTACATGCCCATGCTCCTTGAACTGCCCATTGCCATGCTTGCTTGTGCACGTATTGGAGCTGTTCACTCTGTAAGATTTTTCTGATGATCCTGTATGTAGTTTGCAGATCTGTCATTGGTTTCAGATTTCCAGCATTGAACATTCTTGAGCTGTCCTCTCTGTCTGCCAAGATGTTTCAGAGGTGTAGGTGCTATACAGGACTTCATTCTGTACAAGTTTCTGTCTTTCCTGGACCAGATTTTGTGATCCATGACTTACATATCACACAATTGTTTATAAGATGGGGATTTTGCATTTTTTGTGAGCAGGTAGTGTTTGCTGGGTTTTCAGCAGAGGCACTGTCACAGCGAATCTTGGACTGTAAGCCCAATTTTGTGTTGACCACCAGTGGTGTTCGTCGAGGTTCAAAAGTGATCAAACTCAAGGAAATTGTTGATGATGCATTGGAACGTGTGCTCAAGGAAGGGTTTGCAGTTGGTAATTGCCACCCCCCTTTCCAATACACCATGCATTTGCCAATAAGAAGAAATGTCTTCCTCCAAGTACTTATATATATTCAGTTCCAGAGTATGATCTCCTCCTTTCAAGGCATAATCACTGAAGAATGGAAAATCATGGGAACTGTGATGCATCATGTAACAGGTACGTGTTTGACATATGCGAATGACTCTGCTGTCAAGAGGGAAGACACTGCGTGGCAGGAAGGCAGAGATGTCTGGTGGCAGGTAAGTTTATTTATCCTTGGAATTATCATCATCATCTAACCTCACCCAACAACTAACTCTTCTATATTTGGTTACAAAATTTTGAGAGTTTATGCTGTTGTTGTCCCAACAACCTTCTTATGTGATGAAGATGGAAACAAAATTGTATGTTTGCAGGATGTGGTACCAAAATATCCAAAGGAGAGTGCAGTGGAATGGGTGGATGCAGAAGACACTCTGTTCTTGCTCTATACTAGTGGGAGCACCGGGAAGCCAAAAGTATGTATGTTCAAATGGAGAACAACTACCCTAAATTCTCTAAACACCCTTTTTTGGACCAAATCTTAAAAATTGTATGCAAATATTTTTGTGAATCATCTGATTGTCTCTGAATGTCTCTGATTCTTCTTTGGCAGGGTGTGCTACACACAACTGGAGGTTACATGGTCTATACAGCAACAACATTTAAATATGCGTTTGACTATCACGATGATGACATTTATTGGTACACTTCTTGTACATCACCTAATGTGATGGGTGGTTTTTTTAATTTTTTAAATTAAAAATTAAAACTTAAAATTATTATTTTAAATTTTTAGCCAACAATTTTCTTTTAAATGCACATTCTCATTCTGCTCCCATTGGGCAATCATGGTCCCTGAAATTCTCTCTAATAGCACAGGAAAATCATGCAGATCCATGTAGAGGAAAATCAGGAGAAGTCATCTACGTTCATTCTCTTGTATGCTCTACAATGAGATCATGATAAATTCTATGATGGGGTTCAGAATCTTTGTTTGTAGTAGTAGTGCAACCTATGCTGTTCAAGTATGTGTTTGGCATTTGGCACTTTGCCCAGAAGGTGGGAATAAATGCCAGGAAGAGTCTTTGACAATGATGGACCTGGGGTGACTGACTAGCTACTGCATGTATCAGTGTCCCTGTGGGGACTAAGTGCAGATACCTGGTTGAATAATTAGCTAGCTACATGAAGCTACACTAAGTACCTTCCAAATGTTGATCTTGGGAGCAACTAGAAATTTATGTTGATTATGCCTGAGATGCATGAATGTGTGTTGCAGGTGCACAGCTGACTGTGGGTGGATCACAGGGCACAGTTATCTCACATATGGCCCATTACTCAATGGTGCCACAGTCGTTGTGTTTGAAGGGGTAAGGATCTGGGGTTTATTGCTTTTGAGAGATGGTGATGCATCCAGAACAAACCCATTGCTGGTTCTGTGCCATCTGATCCCTTCCAAGCCACTACAAGCCTGAATGTGTAATTCATCAATTTTTTTTGCAGCTAGAGTGAGTTGGTGCAAAAGCAACTATTTTGTACTCTTGGTATTCAGTGGAAATGTGCATATGGGTGGTGCAGGTGCCAAACTATCCAGATGCAGGACGTTGCTGGGAGATAGTTGACAAGTACAAAGTCACCATTTTCTACACTGCACCTACTGCAATCCGCTCTCTCATGCGGTCTGGTGATGAGGTAATTATGTTAGTGATCTGATGCAACTAAATTTCACACATCCTGTCTATGATGCTTTTCACCTTGGTAGCTTGTAGGAGCAACCTTGTGTTGCACAAGGCAAAACAATGGTTTTTCCAGGCAGGTGGACTTTGCAGTTTCTCTCCTTGTGTTGGAAACTAGTTCTGACAACATATGCCCTTGGATTTTTTGTCAAACAGCCTGTAAAACGGCATTCACGAAAGTCACTACGAGTGTTGGGTAGTGTGGGAGAACCAATCAATCCAAGCGCTTGGAGGCAAGAAGCATTTCACTGCATTTTCCTCTATTATTTTGTTTGTCTCTTCAGAATGTGCTTTTGAAACTTTACTTGTCCACTTGCATACTCCATGATGAAGCAAGCTATTGTCAAGTCATATATATGTGCTTCAGGTGCAAGCACAGTCAAAGGAGCCACTTCTGAAATAACCAGTGCTTATCTAACATGTTTGCAAGTTTAATATATTAAGCCAATGTTGAAAATGTGTGGTGTATTAATACAACAATGTTTTCAATATATCAATGAGCATTTGGATAAGTTTGAAAATTATCTAATGGATATATAATACCTTTAAGCACTTTCAAAAGCATGTAACCAATGCTCAAGAGCATTTTTAAAGACCAATTAAGCATTGTCTAAGCACTGTTTGAACAATCTTGAACTGCCACGTCAGCTTGTTAGGATTAATAATGAAAAACCTCAGCAGGCTCTACTGGCTCCTTTTATCTTGTTTGCAACCCTTAGTTTATCAGACTGAAATCAAACTTATGCCCCATGCCCATTTGAGGTAATTGATGTATTGTTGTTTAGCAATTTTGTGTGAAAAGGTGTTTCTCATTGTGGTGAGCAACAGGTGGTATTATGATGTGGTCGGTGATGCTCGTTGTCCAATATCTGATACCTGGTGGCAAACTGAGACTGGTGGCTTCATGGTAAATTTCTTTTGACAATAATTTTATTGTTTGTCATTAAGATCAAGTACTAGAAAAAAACTTTGAGCACAAACAACAGAAATATGTCGGAAACCATTGGCTGATGCTTCATAATGAGACAGATGTTGTCATTCCTTCTGTATGTGTTTTTGGGGGATGCTTGCTAAGAGAAGTACATGATGGTGATTATGTTGCTGTTGTCAGATCACACCACTGCCAGGTGCTTGGCCACTGAAACCTGGCTCTGCAACTCTCCCTTTCTTTGGTGTCCAGGTACACAATACACACCTCTTATATTCCACATTAAGGTCTGGGGTGGCAGATTATGTCATTTTCTTGATCAAATTATATGACAATCTTCCAATGATTGCATAATAGTGACCAAAACATGTCTGTTGAACATTATTTTTTTTTCTAAATGGTTGAATCTGCCACCTCAGACTTAATGTTGTGGAGTAGCCTTGCCCTTGCCCAGTATGTTGGGTGTGTCACCTAGCTCACCTCAACAGGCTCCCTGGCACCTTGCCCAACAAAATGGGCAGGGGCTTGGCCATTCCATAGTACTGTTCATTAAATGGGAAGCAATTTTGTCTTCCAGGTCAAAGCTTAATGTACTCTTTCTTTTGCCAGTTTTGTATGTATGTTGCAGGTCAAAAGTAAGAAGTTTGTTTTAGCAAGTGGGTGTTTCTGAAGTACTAACTGCCCCCTTGGCGGCTGCTGCTGCTACTTTTTTGCAGCCAGCAATAGTGGACGAAAATGGACATGAGATTTCTGGTGTGTGCAGTGGGTACTTATGTATCAAGGCAGCTTGGCCTGGCATGATGAGAACCCTTCAAGGAGACCATGCACGCTATGAAACAACATATTTTGCACCATTTAAAGGGTTTTACTTCAGTGGTGATGGCTGCCGCAGGTTGGTTTTGTCAGTTTTGTCATTTACAGCTTCTTCATGCCTTGAGCTTGTCATGATATTCTTCTAGGTCAACGTTTTGACCAGTGTTGGGGCAGGTGTTTGATTTTTCTAATAACCTCTAACTTCCATTTCTAAAAATAGGTTTTCATATCAGAATCAAAGAACCACTAGCTCATATTATTTCAAAAATCTCAAAGAGTCAGTGGTTTTCATGAAAGAACTGGTGAAGGACAAGGGGTTTTGTTTTGGGGGCAAGTATTTGGACTTTCTCAATTTTTTTGAGAATCATGGTTAATACATCAGAACTGGTTTGTGATTCTTTTACAACTGTGGTTGTGAACCTAAGAACTGCATCAGAGGGGTTTGGTGCAATTTCTACAACTGACCTGACACTGGTTTTGACACTAGGTTGTTGGTGTTGTTTTTTGCATCTATTGATTTGTGATTGAACTTTGCTCATGTTTGGTCAAGAGCATGGGCAGGTAGTTCAATTGCTGAACTTCATATATATCCTACAGAGCTGGGTTTAGGGTTTTATTGAGCACTTCTTGTGCTGGGTGGTTGCAATGGATTAATTTTTTTTATGCTCTTAGATTTTTTGAAAGCAAAAAAAGAATTGCTTCATCTTTGTTGGCAGGGATGAAGATGGCTATTATTGGCTCACAGGACGAGTTGATGATGTGATTAATGTGAGGTATGTTCTGATCAATGTTTCATACTCACTTTCCTTAAGTTCTTGCCAATAGTGGGTGTCTTATGCCATGTCTCCTAGGATGCAGGGTTTCTTCTTGTTTACAAGTTGGTACCAACCCTACAACTCTATATGGGTCATAACAGGATAAATTTACCCATGGGAACCTCATTTGTCCTGAAAATAGACTGATGTGCTGATGTGGCAAACAGGGATTGGTTGGTTTGTCCTTTTGTAGATTGGTTATACTGCTTAAACTGTGTCTGAAAGCACTGGTCACACTGGGAGTAGTGGGTCACTTTATTCTGACTGCACCCATGAGCTAGATTAGCTTTGGCATTTTTTTCTGTGCTTAGAGTTGGACTTCTGACTGGAATTCTCTTGGTGGGAGAATATTCAGTGGGCACCGGATTGGCACTGCAGAGGTTGAGTCAGCTCTTGTGTCTCATCCACAATGTGCAGAGGCAGCTGTTGTTGGATTTGATCATGAGGTACACAAATTCTCCCTTTGGGTCTTTGTTATCTTCTGACACACCTCTCTATCTCATTGTCTGAACTCTTCATGAAGTCCACATTTCTGCAGCCAGAGTGCACAGAATCTTTCATACCACATTGTTTTGTTGATTTTTTTGTTTAAGGTTAAAAAGCACATTGAAGTATCCAGTTTAGTCATGATTGAAACATTGCCCAACATAAGGTTACGTAACTAAGATGCTCTTTGTGTAGCTTCAATGGGTTCTTCTACAGGCTCTGGTCAGCTTCATCTATGACTATAATGTCATCCATGCTGTGAATTCTAATTGTTTGGTCAATTTTTTGGCTTATTTAAATACAGATAAAAGGACAAGGCATATATGCCTTTGTCACACTTCTTGAGGGAGTGGATTACAGTGAGCAGCTTCGGGCAAGTCTGATCAATGCTGTGCGCACTCATGTATGTGGTCTGATCTTCATCATGCATTTTCTTCACTGTTTTCTCCAATCCCATCTACAATGAATCAGCTCTGCTAAGATAAGAATCAAACATCGATATAGATTGAACTCTTGATACAACTCTTGTTGTTTCTTTGTGGCACTTTTCAACACATTGAGGTCTGGGATGGCAGATTATGTCATTTTCTTGACCACATTATATGACATAATCTTCTGGTGATGATTATACACACTCATAGTAGTGACCAAAATGTCTGTTGAACATAAATTATTTCCATGGTTGAGTCTACATGCCACCCCAGACCTTAAATGTTATGGATTGGCCTCGTCCAGCTTGTCCATTATGTTGAGTGTATTGCCTAGCTCATGCTAACAGGATTGCTGGTGCCTTACACAACATAATGGGCAGGGGGTTGACCATTCCATAGTACATGATCAATACGCCAAATAGAACCTAAGATAGTTTAGTTGTATTCGGGCTATTGCATGATGGTGTGTGTGTATCTGGTGCCTGAAATGTCAGCAATCTCTCTCTTCCTTGTCATGTGCTAGATTGGAGCATTTGCAGCACCTGACAAGATCCATTGGGCACCTGGCCTACCCAAAACAAGGAGTGGCAAAATTATGAGGAGAATCTTGCGGAAAATAGCAGCAAACCAGCTGGATGAACTAGGTGACATCAGTACACTAGCAGATCCTGGTGTTGTTGATCAGCTCATTGATCTCCGGGATAAGTGATCTCTTTGAACACTCTTTCCCCTCTAATTTCATGGCTTGGATATGTTTAATAGGTTTATGTTTTTTTTTTTCCCAAGAAGATTACTGGAGCTGAAAAGGTAATGGGTTGTACAATTACTACAGAAGCAGGTTCACTTAACAGCTATATTAGATTATTTTTCTTCTTTAAAACAAGATCACTAAATGAGATCAGTTATCTTGGTATGCAAAAGACTTGGAAGGGGTGAAGAAGATAAGCATTTATCAGTGTGTATCTTTTCTGACACGGTTTTTTTAAGTACACAGGAAGGACCCTAGTAACTTGGGAAAAAGGTGTGTAAAATTGTCTTCTTCAAGGGGTTCTTAATCCTCACATTGATATGAGTATAGTATTTTTTTAACCTTATGATGTACAAATATTTGTTGTGAATGAAGTCCTCCAACACTTTTGTAAAGTTTTTTTTCTGGAAAGTGAGGATGGACTCATTTAGGGTTCATTGCAGACAATCTCAAGCAGTTGTTTGTTGAAATTCTTGAGATGAGTTTTTACACTACTCTCTCTCATTGCTTTTGTGTCTCTCCCCTTTTCCCTCCCTTGGGCTATTATTGTATGGCTCTTCCCTAACCATGCAATTTCTCATGCATTATTGTCATAAAATGAGCTTCTTCTTCTTCTTCTTCTTCTTCTTGCCTTGCCATTTCTTGGCTACTTTTCACCTCCTTTTTAAAACAAAAGTTGTCAAATTTTCTTTTGTCACCCACAAATGTTTTTAACTATCAAATTTGCAATTTGGAAGCAACAAAGTCATTAAGCTCTTTTAGTGCATTCCAATCTTTAGGGAACTTTGTCCTGGAATCCCATGCATTGGTCAAAGCAAGTTCTTTGTTGATCTCATTTGCACATGTCACAAGCATTGTGATCTAAGGGAGATTGCTTTCATTGTTTGGGGAAGCTTGCTCAAGAAACTGCTTCATTCCTTCTCTTTTCACGCACTAGGAAGTGTCCCATTTGAGTTGTGAGTTGGGAGATTTGATGGCTTTTTGGGGAGTCTTTTTGTAAGTTTTTGTGATGCACCATCTTGTCAAGGAGCAGATGTTGCAAGCAAAAGAGTGTTGAGAATTGGGGGTGACATTGGGTTTAGAGTTGGGGCATTGGGTTTAGAGTAGGGCCTTTGTGTACATCTTGGCTATTGGGTTCTTCTTGTGTGCATGTCTGTAGTGGCTCTTGGGGTGTTTAGCTTTTTAACTCCTCTTTGAGAGAGATGTAGGTATTAGGATCACACCCCTTCAAACCCCCAACCTAATTCCAAGTACAAAAATGTTCTTATATGGCCATAGCATTAATGAACAAATTCCCAACATGTCCCCTCTTGTCACAAACTTACTTTATCTTGCAAAAATGTTTTGAAGGAATCGTGATTTTCTCTTTCCAATCAAGAAACGAGTACTAGAACAAGTGGATTTATGGATCTACAAGAAGAAATAATCGCCAACATGTGACCAATATGTGTAGTCTATGACCCCAGGAATCATTCAGCTGGTACTCATGGCTGTAGGAGATGGCTGAGGGCATACACAAGGAAGGGTAAAGACTAAAGACCAATTCTCAGCCATGTGCACTGTGTAGTTCACTCGTGTTTTCCCTGTTGCTCTTTACAGCACTGGAACAAATAACAAAACAATTTTTTCTGTTAGAGCTTGGCATAGACTTATAACCAAAATGCAACAACCAGCCATGAAGAATTTGAAGAATGTTTTTTTTTGAAGTTAAGTCCACAGACAAAAAGAAAAAAACACTAGATTTGGGAATGACAATGAGTGGATGGTATGTGTCAGTAGAACGATTTAATGCATTGGAGAATGGAAAAGTGACAGATGGGAAGACAGATTATTTTTCATATTATATCATGCTATCAAAGGTGCATGCCAGTGATACACAAAAATTCTATTTGACAGTGTCCACAGTTGAGAAAATTTTATCTGCAGAGTGTCCAAAGTTTGAAAATTTAATGAGATAAAATGGCCAAAATCATTAAATGTAGAAAAACACACTAGAGGAGTGGACAGACAAGATGAAGAAAGAACTTGGGAAGACAAAACTTGTGTACCAAAAGTAAGTTGAGACTGGCAACAAGGGTGTGATGTTTGAGTGATGGCCATTCTCAGTTTCATCCCCTTGAAATAGAGTTGTTATGAGGCAACACTAAGAATAACAATCCCGTCAAGTACTTTGAGAAGATTCCACAGTGTATTTCGAGGGTACCTTAAATTTGTGAACACCCACCCCTCCTAGAAAAGAAGAGGAAATATTGCACCTACTCCCTTAAGAGGGAGCAATCTCCTGTCTCTTTGCCTGGACTTCAGGTTTTTCACTACCTTATAAGTTTCCTCATGCAGTTAAATGACATATTACTTATATCTTCTAAATTCATGGTACCTACCAACAAACTTCGAAATTACTGTGACCAGTGGTGATTCACATGAAATGAAAGCATTCAAACCCCAAGCCTCTGAATTATTGGACTCTATAGCTATTCAAAAAACTGGGTGTAGGGATTGGCAGGGTACCTGGGTTATAGTGGGGAGTGGCAGAGTTGGGACAAGAAATATCAAGATCCCCTTTCAGTTGGTGATGCATAGAAATTGGATTGCTTTTGGTGGTTAAGATAGTCAAACAGACAAGTTCCGAAATTAGTAAAGGAGAATGGTCTCCTCCACAGCACAATATATTGTAAAGCAAAATACATGAAGCAGATTGGTCTCCATACCACAATACATACTAAAGCAAAATACATCATATTGTTAACAATGGGTACTAGGCAACACCAGGTAGACTGTTCGTAACAATGGTTTCTTCCTGAGTGGATAATGCTAGCGACAGCCTGCA
>Ga0209208_10008384_pt1 | contig 13777 bp, 6 predicted proteins | sample S1TSphfallax_3_FD_187694 | JGI IMG/M metagenome (GOLD analysis project Ga0209208, IMG submission 187694) | Host-associated microbial communities from peat moss isolated from Minnesota, USA - S1T2_Fd - Sphagnum fallax MG (SPAdes) (version 2) | ecosystem: Host-associated > Plants > Peat moss >...
AATGATCTTTGGGTGTCAAAACACAGAAAGTCTCATGTTCTGAGTTCTATCTAAAAAGCTATTTTTGGTTTGGTCAATGATTTTTGGGTGTCAAAACTCTTAGAAAGGCTCATGTTCTTGAAAGGCTCATGTTCCTTTTGTTGGTAGTTGGATTCTCAATGACTCCACATGAATAGTGGATGTGACAAAATTCCTTAATCTTTCGAGATTGGAAGTTGACAAAGCTTCTCCACTCTCACTGCAAGCGATTGATTTTTCAACTCTATACTCTAATATACACCTGACAGACCTAAAAACTCATATGAAAGTTTTGATTAATGAAGTGTTTAATCAAATGTTTTAACTTCATTGTTTTGAGTTTTTGTTGGTTCATGGAACACCACTTTGAACTTTAGGTATTAATGGTTTAAGAATAAACAAGAGATAAATTTGTTTGAAACTCTACATAGCTTTAAAGCTTGAACTTCAGGTATTAGTGGCTTTAAGAATAAACAAGAGATAAATTCGTTTGAAACTCAACATAGCTTTAAAGTTGTGGAGGCTTCAGACTGAATCTCTTGGTTCGATTTCTTGTAAGATAATTTGTTTCTCTGTTTTGGTCATTGTGGTTATAGACAATGTATTGGTATCCCCATGGGTACTATTTGTGCTGTCTATTTAGCTAATTTCTATCTTTTTTCCTATGAGTTTGATTTTCTGAAACATCTCTCAAAGAACAACACTTGTCCTGTTGTGCTTCATAGATTGTCTCTTGTTCCTAGGTTTCTGAACAATCTTTTTGTTAACCAACTTTCCAAACTTTTAGAGTTTTATGCACCTAGAGAAAAAGACTCTTTTGGTGATGGCATATGCCCAAAAACATCTTGTGAGTTAAATTGAACTTCTAAAGGCTTCTCTTTTAACTTCTTCGATCTTGTTGTGAAGCAAAAGTCCTCAAGGTATATCTTGTGACATCTGTAATAAATGTTCTCAACTAGAGTATGCAGTCATTGACATGATTTATATGCCTCATGTTTGTTCCAATATCTCTATTACTGCTAAGTTGGGCATTATCAATAGTCAACTTTACAAGCTTTTGAGACTTTGCAGTCATAAAGATTTCTTTGTTTCTTAGACAGTCAGTCTTATTGTCCTTTGAAGAATAAAGGCTACCCTCTAAAGATACTATTAAAGAGGACTAGAGGCTTGTTCAATAAAGACAAAATCCTTTTTAGAATGTCAGCATTTGCAGTATTTATCATCTGAATGATTTGTATAGAGTCTCATAAGTGTGAAGCTTCCTGTAAGCCCACTTGGTCTGTTTTTTCTCTGTAGCCAGTTTCTCTATCCTTTGTCTTCCTTTTCTGTGTGTTTGTTTTGTTTTTTCCCCTCAAGTCTTTTCTTTTTGTGCTTCTACTTGTGTTGTTTGCTTCCAGGCTTGCAACAGAAACTCAGTACACAGGTTAGTGTTTACACTGGCCTATATCCATGGTAAGGAGCTGATGAAGTCAGTCATGAAGTTGTGATAGAGAATGCACTCTTATACATGCTACTGTTGATGGTCCCTGAACAAGTGAAAGATTGTCACTGTTTTTCATACTGCAAGTCAGTATATTTTGGTTTTCTTGTTCTTGCTTTATCTTTGTTGTATTGTCCTTTGTTCACGGTTTTGTAAGTCCTTTTCTGGAAGTCTTTCTTTGACATAAAGTAGAAGTTTTAACCTTGTTCTGACTTTCTTAATTGTGAGAATGGAGGTTTCTTGATTCTCATGAGAGATATTTCTGTTTCTTGCATGAGAAATGGCTCATAGAACATAATTCTCCTGAGTGGAATGAATTGGGGAAAAAGCTCTTACATGTGCAACTTCTTGAGTGATTTTCCTTCTTCTTGATACCATCTTTGAAACATTTTCCAAAGGGTTGTTGCTTTTCCTTGAAGATTATCTTGTTGATTACTTTTGGCTCCTGTGTGTAGGCATTCTGCAGATTGCAACTGTTTAATATACATGATCCTCAACTGGAAATGTGATTGTGTCTGCTTACAATCAAATTTTCATGCAATAATAGAATTTTCAAAGATGTCTCTCAGGTTTAGGGTTTTTATTTTGGTGGTTGATTAGTTGACTTCTTCCTGATCCTTAGTTGTCATTCATTTTCATGTCACGTGTGTTGTGTTCCATGATTGTTTTGATGTTGCTTTCAGCTATAGCTATGAATTGTACTAGCTCTCAGCTGGATCAAAGATTGCTTTATAGTTGTCACTCTCATATCTGACTTGTATCACTTTATTGTTATTCCTCTGCTTTTGTGTTTTTCAGTTTTTCTGTTCATATGATCTGGAACTGACAATGATATGTACTGTCAAAGCAAATGCAGCTATGGCCCCTTATGAAAGCTCAGCCAAAGATCCATTGATCCACTTGTCAGAAGCATGGCGAGTTCTTCGTCTTTCTATGGCATTCCCTGCGCGCATCCCCACATGGGATGCCATTCTCTTGACCGCTGCCAGCCCAGCCCAAGCAGACTTGTTCCAGTGGCAGCTTCAGTGGGCCAAGAGGACTGGAATAATTTCCAGTGGCACTGTAGTACTTGCAATCCCAGACCCAGAAGGCCACAGGATTGGCTCTGGGGCAGCTACCCTTTGTGCTCTTCAAGGGCTCGCCAAGCATTTGGAAACCTCAGATTTCCATGTAAGTGCAGAATCATCCTGAGAAGGAGTCACAACTTAATGTCGCCATGCTTCCAATGGACTTGAATTCCAGTCATGGACTCACAGGTCAATCTGGGGGATTCTGGGATATCCTCAACATCTCTCACCAGGAAAGTTGAAGGTATTTTCTTTGGATTTGCAGGAGGCATGCCCACCACTGTTTAATCCAATGGTTGGCCTGATAGGACGGATGCGGGTGCTACTGCTACATACTGGGGGTGACTCAAAACGGGTACCATGGGCAAATCCAATTGGAAAAGCCTTTTTACCATTGCCATTTTTAGCAGGGGAGGACCCAGATGGACCAGTACTCACACTCTTCAATCATATTCTTGCTATTTCTGCAACTGCAATTCAAGCATTTTCCAATAGAGGTGAGAATTGTTCATCATTGTCATAGCTCCCACAAGGTCTTGAGTCAATTCACCATGCCATGTACCGCACCAAAGTGAATCAAATAGGTTACCACAGTTAACAAAATTGGTGTTTGCATTGCAAGACTCATATTTGCATTGATGGTAATCAGAAATTTTGATTTGACAGGTATTTGTGTTCTTGGCTCCTACAGAATGCTGAATCATAAGTGACAGGCATTGCAGTGCCAGTCACAATCAAACCATGTCTGAAGAAAGTCTGATTTTTGTAGGTGGGCTGCTGATCATGACCGGTGATGTGCTCCCTTGTTTTGATGCTGCATCTCTCAAGCTTCCTGAAAATGGCACTGTCGTTGTAACTGTTCCTACAGTACTCAGTAGAGCTACTAAGCATGGGGTCATATTGTGTTCCACTGCTGGATCATATGGAGCATCAAGTGCAGTTACAAGGAAACAAAGGTTTCCAGGTGAACAAAATGACAGTCCACTGCTAGTTGAAGATTTACTCCAGAAGCCCAGTGTTGATGAAATGCTGAGGAGGGGTGCAGTTGATCCGGATGGCAATGCACTTCTGGATACGGGTATTTTTGCTGTTCAGGGCACTGCTTGGCATGATCTCATTGGCTTGGCGCTCTCTGATCCAAACCCAATAAATGATATTCTTATGAGTGGAGATGAAGTGGGTGGGCTCCCTCTCTTCCTCTTCCATAGAAAGGATATCACAGCTCTCTCTTTACTGTTTTCATGAGCGTTTGAAGAATTTTTGTCCTGGTTTTGAGCTGAGAGGAACTTCTGCTTTTGGGGAAATAGCTGGTGTATCCTGATTAATTTGCATCCATGAGGTGATGCAGGTAAGCCTTTATGAGGAGGTGGCAGGGGCATGGGTACCAAATAAACATGAATGGCTACAGTGTCGCCCACTGGGGAAACTGCTTGTTAATGCACTTGGGTCCCATAGACTATACCATCATTGTGCCCGTATGGACCTACTTGTACTCATTCTTTTAAGAAATCTTAGTTGCCATTTCAGATGATTTTCAGCCAGAGGTTGTTTCTGAAGTTCATGATGGCTTTCATCATTTTTTTTTCTTATTGTCCTTTTGAATCTGACTTATATGCTTGCCATTACGTACAATAGTGGCTGTGAGCTTGTGCTGTCCTGTTGGTAATCTGACCACCTATGGTTTTTGGGTTGTTGTCTCCCTTCTTTTGTGAGGACAATGTGTAACAACTTCCACCATGTATGTTGATTCAGGAAATCTGGTTTTCCTTCACTTTGGAACATCAAGTGAAGTCTTGGACCACTTAGAGGATGACAGGGGTGGACGATTAGCCCGGAACTATTTCACTGCCATCCCAAGTTGTGGTACGTGTGATGTAGCACCATCTGCAATCATCCTTGCTTCAGATCTTCGACAGGGAGTTTCAATTGGAGCTGGAAGTTTGGTTTTTGATTGCACGCTTGATAGTTCCATACAGATAGGTGCTCGCTGTGTGGTCACAGGGGTTCATTCCAGCAACCAATCCAAAACATCAAAGCATGTTTTGCTGGATTCACACTGCCTTTGGGAGGTGCCAGTTTCAGGTGAATTAGTGGACTCCCGGGTGACACTATGTTGTGGCATAAATGATGACCCAAAACTTCCAAAACATTCTGGAGGGACTTTTTGTGGGAAATTATGGGACACATTTTTGGCCGAACGGGGAATTTCTGGTGCAGATCTTTGGGGCCAGGACTCCAGCAATAATCTGTGGAATGCAAAGCTATTTCCAGTTGTATCCAAACATGATGGCAAAAATGATCCTGGAGGTATACAAGGCATTGATATTGCCATGTGGCTAATGGGTGTCTGGCATAAAGGAGCAGATCATAATCAGACTATGCTCAAGTATTGGCAATCCTTGACAGAACGTGTAAGCTTGCAGGATATCCATAACCGCATTGATTTCAAGCAAATGTACTATGATGTGAATACACACCGGGCTGCATTGGCTGCTGGATTTGCTAGGGCAAGCATTGAAAGTGGTCAAATGGACCGCAATCTTGCAAAACTTTGTCAAGTTATTGTACATGGAAACACTGAACATGGGAGTAAGATATGTATGGAGTTAGCAGCTTCATGTTCAGATCCATTGGCAGGGCATCTTGTAAATGTTCCAGCAAGCCGAGTATATCAGGCACAAGTGGATATTTATGATGCATGTGGAAATGAGATTGCTAAATCTGTGTCAGAAGCAAAAGTTTGGGATGCAGTTGCTTCAGAGACTATGGCTGTTGTTGGGAAGGCTCATGAGGGTAAGACGTGTTCTACTTTCACATCAAATCTTCAACCTGGTGTGTGCATGTCATGTACATCAAACCTTTAGACCTTCAACCTTGATGTGTGTATTGGTCATGTGACTCTCAGGGACTTAATCTTCATGGCTAAGGATGTTTAGTGGACTGATGTGGCATAGCTGGCAAGTCTCTAGAATGTGCAACCTCTGATTGTTGGAACAATATCTCTCAGCACTCTAACCCCTATGTTAACAAGGTCTGCAGGGTGGAAAGTCAATTTTCCAGCAATCAGTGCTGAGTGGCAAACTGAAGGCTGTAATCATTTGCCCCTGAAATTGACTCGTGTTGAAGTGAACCTTCCAGTGCGCCTTGACATTGTTGGAGGGTGGAGTGATACTCCTCCATGGAGCCTAGAGCGCACTGGGTGTGTGCTTAATATGGCTGTAAAGCTAGAGGAGCAGTTGCCACTTGGTGCAGAAATATCAGTCCACAATTTTGGATCTGGCATCTCAATGAGCGATGATGCAGGTCACACTTGCAATATCAAAGACCCTCGGGCTATTTCTCCACCTTTTCAAGTAGATGACCCATTTCGGTTGGTTAAAGCAGCCCTCATTGTGACAGGCTTTGGGGGTCCAAACTCTGGGTCACTAAGTCGTGAGTTGAGGATTCGAACTTGGGCGAATGTAGCAAGGGGTAGTGGGCTAGGAGTATCAAGCATTCTAGCTGCTGCAGTAGTCAGAGGCCTACTACAGCTGCAAGGGGTTGATGAATCACCTAAAATTGTTGCAAATCTTGTTCTGGTTTTGGAACAGATAATGGGCACAGGGGGTGGGTGGCAAGATCAGATTGGTAGTGTGTATCCAGGTATCAAATTGACCACAAGTAGTCCAGGCCCACAAATCACACTAAAAGTGGACCCTATTGAAGTCAGCAGTGAACTGAAATTGGCCCTGCAGGATCGTATGGTGGTCATTTTTACCGGCCAGGTGCTGATCTCTTCTTCAATGTTATTGCTCCTCAATAATCTTCTCACAACTAACAGCACAGTAAACATTGCATGCAGGAGGTCCTTGAGATGTCCTCAGAATTATCAAGATTCCTGTTACAATGGAATTTGCATCTTAGAATTCTTGTTACAATGGATTTCTCATGTGTGCTTGGTATGACTTTTGATAGGTGAGACTTGCAAATACAGTTCTACAGAAGGTTGTTCGCCGTTACTTACAACATGACATGCGCCTCATTATGACAATTGATCGTTTGACCATATTGGCTGAAAGTGGTCGAGCTGCCTTGGCTTCCAACAATTTGGACAGGATTGGTGAAATAATGGCAGAAGCCTGGCTTTTACATCAGGAACTTGCTCCAAATTGCAGCAATCCATTTGTAGATAATGTGTTCCAGAGTGTTTCTCACTTGAGCTCTGGGCATAAGCTTGTTGGTGCTGGAGGTGGTGGATTTGCTATCTTGATAGCCAAGACTAGGGAGGCTTCAGTTTCTATGAAGATTTTACTTCAAGAATTTGGGCCACCTGTGGAAGTCATCAACTGGAGCTTATGTGAAGAAGGCGATCTTCTATAATGTGCACTTTCATTTCCCACAGTCCATTAGCAACCCCTTCTTTGGTCAACATCATTTCAAGACCACTGCAGAGTAGTTTGGTTACTTACAGGTCTATTATACATATCTTTGGGGCATTTCTGTTCTAATTATAAACCACTGTTTCAATGGCCTGGTGTTGAGAAGTGAGTTTCTGTCTTGATACATAACCTAGAGTATGTGTGGTGCAAGAGAATTTGGCATCAATTACCAAAAACAAGCAGCTTGTTGTGTAACAGTCTGCCCTTTATTGCAGGTCTAAACAGAATCAATACAGATGATGGAACCTATTCATCTCCTGGCTGCCAAAATTCAACCCAAAATTGTACCCCAAATCTTAGAAGGATGCAAAGACTCTTCCCTTGAGGTAATAAACTCGAAGAAAAATGTCTATCATTCTGTGAAGAGCCTAGCCTTCTTGTTCTTTCAACAAGAATAGAGCTTGAGATTCCACTATTCATGTAGTTAACCTTTGTGGAACTGTAAACCCACCCTATGGACTCAAAGCCTTACTTCCTCTCTCCATAAGGGTGGTGCAAGGAACTTTATTCCTTTGCAAGTGGGTTGGGAATCCCAGCATTGTGAGTACTTGATGATTGCATATTAGATCTTGGCAACATTTTGGCAGATGATTTGGTCTTGGTGATCATTGTTGTTACACAAGAATAGTTGATGCTTTTGGGAGGGTGGGGTGGAAGATGCAATGAATGATAATTACCCCCCCTTACAGGTTTGGTGAATGCAGAACAATGCTTCCAGTTCCTTTCACATATTGCCCTTCTGAGTCTTGACTACTTGATACTTAGTGCAGACAAAGTTCATGACCACCTTCATGTACGGGCATTGTAGTGCACAAGAATTTAATAAGGAAGTGCTCCTTGTATAATACAGTCCAGGAGCTCTTAAAAGTCTTCTGGGATTTTATTTAATTTCCAGCTGTGGTTTTGGAAATAGCAATCACCAATCACTTAATAATAAGAGGATCTAACAGGCTTGTTAAGCTCGGTTAACGAGCTTTTAAAAACTCACTTACAATGTAGAATAATCAACAGCAGACATGCATATCCAAGTATACTAAAAGAACATGCACACGATCACATCAGAAGATGTCAGATTTTCCCGGCCTTTTCTTGTCCCTGGAAACAATGTTCTTGCCCCCACACCCACCCACCAAGGCTATAGGCAAGATCACCCTGTAATCATAGTTTACTTGAGTATGCATATATACTGGAATGGCCAGTTTGCCAAATTCCAAGGCTGCTTTTCCAGACTCTTATTTCACATGTGGCATCCAGGGACATGAATAAAATTATTAGAGACAGTTGTTGTGTTGTTGTTGTCGTTGTAGCATCAGGACAAACTGCCCAAACAAACAGCTCTAGTACTCAAGAGGATGATATCAGATAGCAAAATAATTCAAAGATGTTGTTAGCCTGTACTCAGTCTGTGATTGCCATGCATATAGCCAGAAGAATTATCAAGAGGATTGCACCAAATTAGTTTGTCTTATTAGGAGAAAACTACACTAGTACACACACAATTACTCAAGAATACGCGTAACAAAATAATGATACAAATAACTAAAAAAGCATTGACTTACCTCGGATTGTCATGTGTGGTGGTGGCCTCAAGATTTCTCAATACAAAATTGCACCACAAAGAGTCAATACTCAATTGATGCAAAAGGTGGGTTAACTTCAAGCTATTGGAGTCCCCCAAAAATTTTGTAGTTGACACCAAAATGCAATAGAAAAACTCTATAACAATTGGACATGATTGCAAAAAACTGCCTTCCAATTTGACAATAACATGATAGGTTTAGTTGCAACTTGCAGCCAACTACCGACTCCATACTCTCTCTCTCTTTTGCACACTGCAATGGGGGCCATCAATGTTACTTGCCAGTCCTACATGATTACCTGCTCAAATAATTGATTTTTCCATCTTTTTCAAGAGTGAGAAAGTGAGAAAGTGGAGGATGTCACACACCATTCATTATTATTTTTTAAAGGTCTGGAAACCTACTTCAATCAATAACAAGCAGGCTACATACAGCTGGGTCCAGAACAAAGAGCACTTAAGCACTGCAGATCACCAGACCTTGTAGGCCTACAAGAGCATAAAGTTATCACTAAAGTCCTCCCCAGTTTGAACCCGTCTTTGGTCCTTTGTTTTTTCTGTTCCATGCCCAGTTTGAGGCTATCAGCAAAATCAGTCAAACTGGGGACCAAAATCACTGAACTGAGGACTGGATCACACAATTTAGGTGAGCTAAACCCTGCCCAGTTGATGTTTTCCATCTAGGAATCCTGAGTTGTAGGGTTTTAGGATCTGAGATTCAAGTGATAGTGTTCAGAATTCAGGGTTCAAGTTGTAGTGCTTAGGGTTGAGGTTGTAAGGTATTGGGTTTGAACTTGTAAGTTCCATAGTGTAGGGTTTTAGGGTTCAAATTCCAAGCTTAGGGATTTAGGGTTGAGGTTCTAGCTTTTGCGTTTAAGATTTAGGGTTTAAGTTGTAGGTTCTTTGGTTGTATTTTGGCTATTTTGGTTTATGACTTATGGTTAGGGTTTAGGGTTATGGTTGTAGGTTGTAGAGTTGGGGATTAGGTTTAGGTTTTAGGGTTAAGGTGAAGGATCAAGTTCAAGTTATAGGGTTATGGTTGAAGTTTAGGTTTTAGGGTGAAGGTCAAGGGTTAGGTTCAGTTTTTAAGGTTAAGGGGGGGGGCACATTCGTAGTCATAGGAACCGAAAAGGACATTAGATACCAATGAAAAAAAAAGTGGTGTTTATGTGGTGTCATTGAAAGTTGTTATAATCATGGCAGTTGTTTTAATTGACTAATATAGGTATTGGGAAGTTTCATTTTGAAAGCCCTTTACATTCAAATTTAAAATTCATTCAAAACATTTAAATACATAAAGTGATTTTGGGGCCAAAGGACCTGGTAGTCCTTGGGTAAAATAGTTAAATTTTGATTCCTATAGTTATGAACATGCCCAAGGTCAAGGTTTAAGTTTTGGGGGTTAGGGTTAGGGGTCAAATCTAGGGTTGTGGTTTAGGTTTTTAGGATTATGGTTATGTTTATGATTCATGTTTTATGATTAGGGTAAGGATTCAAGTTTTGGTTAAGCTCCATTTTGATGTTCAAGTTTAGGGTTTAAGGTTGAAGGTTTCATAAAATCTTTTGGCATGTGATTATAAATTGTTCTCAACTTTTTTTTAAATTCTCATTATCACTTAAGTAAATGGAATCTTTTTCAAAGATATGGTTCCTTTTTATGGGTGCATTCAAAAAATTATGAATAGAAGGTGCACCCTGAATAAAGACTTAAGTGACTGTTGATTTTAGATTATTTTTGGGATAGGCTAGGAATACTTCATTTATCAGTTTTAACAAAAAAAATTAAAATATTTTTTATTTGAAAATGTGCTACATTAAATTACAACGTAAAGATATGTTTTAAATATTTTTTCAAAACTATGTCATTTTCAAGTCTTTTTAAGTTCATTTAGATGTTTGAATAAGTAGTAAAAACACTTGTTACAATGCTTAACGAGTGCTTGTGGATATTTTATTCTCATTAAATTCATTCCAAATTATTTCATATGTTTTCATAATTATTAGAAACATTATCATTTAAACATGTTAAAAAAATTTACAATATTAGTGAATCCAAATGAGATTTAACAAGCCAATGTGTTTAATGGCCTTGTTATCAAAAAACATCTTTTTCATAAAAAGGAATTTTGTAATGAAATTTTTTGCAACTTGTTATTTATCACGTTTACAATTGTCTCAATATGTTGCATGTTTTGAGTTAATTTTTTTTTAATAAATATGAGTTTTTTAAAATGCATATGTTTTGCTAGATTTTGCATTTCATTTTAAAACATGATCACAATTGCAAATCACATTGAAACATTTTGATATTTTAAGTTTTAATTTCTTGTATTATAATCTATAGCTTCGTTTTAAACACCATATACATTGCACCACATTTGCATGTCATAAAGGATTCATGAACTTAAAAATAGACCCCTAAATTCTGAAAAACATTTTTTTGGGGGTGAGGTTTTGAGTGTTTTTTAAATGTGCGTAATAAGCCCCCATTACTATTTTAAACAAAATTAAATGTTTGTATTATGAAAATTATGGAGCCCTTTATGAAAATAATGTTGTTAAATGAAGTTGTTAAATGTCTTTTTGTTCAAACCAAATTTCAAAATTGGAACATGTAATGGGGTGCAATCATAGTCAAACAAGCCAAAAACCATGTTAGATGACCAAAAAACTATCAATTTTAAAAAAAATATTTATGTCATATGTCATGTTGATCTAAAAAAGTTGTGCTAAATGATTTATATGAGTGTTGATTTTTTTTAAATAATTTAATTTAATAAATTAAGTTTTGGTTTTAATAAAGGATTTTTGAACTTTAACACCCCAAAATCAGTTTTATAAAACATTAAGTTAAGGACTCTTTTAATAAATAAAATTTTGATGGGATTTTTTTTGAAATGATGGTAACATATCACCCACATATGAAAAGCACTCATCATTATTAAATGGTGACACTTGAAATTTAAAAAAACTCAAAATATAATTTCTAAATGTTCAAATTTCAAGAGTCATTTGCTGGATGTAAATGGGTTATAATGTGTATGACATTTGAACAAAGTTGTGGCTTATGATACAAAAAATTAAAGCTTAAAATAATTATCATATTTTAACATGATTTGAAATTGTGATCATTTTTCAAGACAAAACATAAAATCTAGCATAATTTTTTTTTCTAAGAAAATTCTTATTTACTTAAAAAGAATGAACACAAGTAATGTAATTTATTGTGGGAATCGTAAATATTTCTAAGAACATGTTGGAAAAAATCCTTTTAAAAACCTTTTTTATGAAAAAATCAAAATGTTATAAAAAGGTCCATTTGTGGTTGAATCCTTTGTCATTGTTGGCTCATTTGATCATGATTGCAGCCAATGATTCAATTTAAATTTCATAACATCCATATTGGTGATCAAGCACAACTTGCCATGATTAACATGCCATTAAAGCGGCACCGCATAGACACATGTAAAAACAAATTGCAAAAAGTTGACCTTTTGACATAAATTTTGGTTCAATTGAATTCATTTCAACCCTAGTATACAAAAACATGAAAAAATATGCATTGGTTACACATGTTGTGGCTAGTTATTTTGTGAATGTACCCTTAATTCCTCTAACAATGATTTCATCTTAATGCCATTGATAGGGGAAGTCACTAGTTTTTTGGGTGGTATTTGTTGTTGCCAAACTCCAAGGGTTTATTGAACAAAAATGAAATGGAAAAAGGTGTTCGTCAATTGGTAGATCCAAATAAAAGTTCATGACATTGGATACAATGTGAGCAATATCAACATTATTCAAGACCTTGATCAATTTTATTTTGAATCAATTTAAAAAGTTGGTGTCTCTTGTGGTGTGTACGATTAAGAGGCATATTGGATCTAATTGAGGCTTACATTCTATCTAGGAAACCATCAAAGTTGAGACCTAATCAATAACACTTTTAAAACTTCATTTTGTATTTGGATCATGACAACATTACCATGCATGATGCATTTATGTGGAATGGTCAAAGAATGTTGAACCTTGAAAGAAAATCATTTGCTTCAACTAATGTAGTTAGTACTATTCCTGAACATGATGTGCTTCACGTAGTCACAATGTTATAAGTCGTGCAACTACTCAAAAGTTTGTCTCTATATTTCTAGAGAAGTTAAATTCCAAGGCTAAGAAATTAATGCCAAGGCAATATTGCTACAACAATAATTTTAAAAAATTACAATTATACCCAAACAAAATTATAAACAAATAGTGAGAATACAATTTTTTTTTGTTAGATACAAAAATGAACATTAGTTATGACAAACACAATAAGGCAAAGATTGAACCAAGTTGAAAAGTGTTAGAGATTTAGGTGTTATTAATAAAGAAGATTTTTAAAAACAAGTAAAATAAAATATGAAGTTGTGGCTAGAAGTTTTCATCCCAACCAAATTTTACTTGGTTTATTGGTCATTCACATGAAATTTCATACATGAAATTCATGCACATTATTTGGAAAATTTAATAATTAAAATAATAACTTGGAATGGATGATTGTAATTTAGCTTGGTAGAATCAAATATCTTCATGAGCTAGTTCCATTTGGGTTTCAAACCTATAATTAATTGCACATTGAGTTATTCTAATCCAATAATGAAGATGCATTTTATTGTAGGCCTTGATAGGAATTTGATTAACATATAAAACTAATTCATGCCTCATAATCCTATACATGTTATGAACATTTGCTCATTCTTGTAGCAAGCCCATCTCCTAATAAATAATCAAAACATTCATCTTCATACAAATAAAATAATCATGTTAGTTTCTATTGATGATGTGGTGCAATCACATCATGATATGAACATGGGTAGTTAGTTTCAATTTAAATCAATGGACCTTCATCATTAACATCACTAGTGTTGTTCATTGAATTGATATTCTTTGGGCCATTGAATCAAGTCTTATATGAGATGTTCAAATTTGTGGATATTGATTAAGTTTTTGTTAATGAACCCAATAAAATTTGAAAATTTATGTATCTTGTTAATTAAGACAATTATTTACTCTATTAATATAGGCTAGCAAATATCATTAACAATTCTATGATTATGCATATCATGCAATGAAAAATGAATTGTCACACAACATAAAAGTTGTTGTTAATTTCTAAATAGCTACAAGGGTTACTACATCATCAAGGTCCTCCATAAGTTTAAGCATTACATGATAA
>Ga0209208_10008385_pt1 | contig 13776 bp, 16 predicted proteins | sample S1TSphfallax_3_FD_187694 | JGI IMG/M metagenome (GOLD analysis project Ga0209208, IMG submission 187694) | Host-associated microbial communities from peat moss isolated from Minnesota, USA - S1T2_Fd - Sphagnum fallax MG (SPAdes) (version 2) | ecosystem: Host-associated > Plants > Peat moss >...
AAACTGAAACTGGGACAGCAAACAGGTTGGGGGAATACTAAGAGCAAACCACCTGGACTAATCATTATGATGGGCCAATCAGAAACACTGAGAAGCAGTTAGATCATATTTATTACACTCTTTTTTGGAGGTGCACACCGCTGCTCCTGTGCCTGTTACGAGCCGCGGCAACTTGTGAAAATTATGCTGAGCCAAAACCATTTTCTTCCTGAGTCAAACTGGCATATGTTTGATTTTGTTCATCCAATTTTACTGTGCAGGATCACATATTGAGCACCATTGGAGATGCTCTTAGGGGAAGGTAATGGACAAGGACTCACTCGCTAACAACTCCATAAGTAAGACATAAATAACACTAGATTGAACTCACAAACACAACTATTTTGCAAGATGACCATGGCTCCCTTCCCAGCCACCTATTAGACCTAAGGAAGGGTCTCTCAATCATGGAGAGAGAGACGTGCAAAATATTGATCGAGACTCAAATTAACATTGTTGTTGGGCATGTTTTTCTCTATGAAAAAAAACTGATTTGAGACTTAGAAAAAGAGAGACCTTATTATAATAACAAAAAGAAGATCTAGGGTCTACTAGACAACCCTAGTTTTTTAAAAAAAGGTCCAAATTTATGAAATGCAAAAGTAGTTTTTTTTGGGCCTAGAGAAAAGAGGAGACCTATTTTTAATTATTAAAATATTAAAGTGGGGGTTAGAAAACCCTAAAAAGAAACATGTTGAAATTTTGTGGAGTGGAAACCCAGGCTTCAACCTAGAAAAAACTAGAGACTTTTGTTTTGATAAAGAAGAAGAGGGTGGGCAACCAAAAAAAAGACATGGTTGAAAGAAGAGAGATTGTTTTTTAATTCTTGTGTTCCCAGCTTGTTCACAATGATGTTCCTGAGGTTCTCAATGGGTTCTCCATGATGTTCCCCAAGTTCTTAACATGTTCTCCAAGGGTGTCCTCAATTGCACCTCACTTTATCCCATATTATTTACTCAAAGTTCTCCCCTTCTCAAGTATATGAGTGATACAAGTGAGACAAAGGGGAGGCACATATAGAAATTGTTATTTTGGGGGAACCTCCTAAGTTTTAGTTTTTTTCGATAATGAGCCAATTAAAATGGTCCATTGCAAAAAAGAAGAAGAAGAACAAAACCCATGCAATGCAATTCATCTAATAGATAAGAGAGGAGAGACGAATAGGAGAGGTGAATGGGCGATATAGGTGAACCATGTTTGGAAATAGTGATCATCCATTGCCTATAAGTTCACTCAAGATGAGTGAGCAAACAAATCCAAATCATCAAATCCTACAATCCGATTGGCCTGCAAAAGAAAATAAAAAATCTTCAGGTCTACACACAATCCTAATCAACACCTTCTAGAATTTTGAAAGGCGCATTTCTACACACCTACATGCAAAGCTTATTACATGTGTTTGTATATGATTGTGCCAACTTCATTTGGAGCCTCAAAGCACATCTAGCACCTCCCCCAAAGAACATCTAGCCCTCTCCCCCTTTTTGTCTTAGTTATTTTTTTACTAAAAACAAAGTTCCAATCACATTGCAAAGGATGCAAGCATCCTCCATCTTAAGTTGAGCAGCAATGATAAGCTTAGCTATTTCCTAACTTCTACCCCTTCAAGGCACATCTGATCATCACGGCTGACCTATTACAAGTGGTTGATTGTTGAGATGGAGAAATTTTGACATTTAGTTTGTGCTAACTTAATGTCCTTTAAATTCTCCCTTAGAAAGTTTCTAGTACTTTTGTACATTTTTAAGAATCACCAAGTGTTTAGAAATGAAGTTTTGGAAGGTTTTGATGCTATTCAATACCCTAAAATTGGGTTTTAAAAAAATTGGTTGAAATTATTTGAGGGGTCTTATTATGTTTGTGTATGATGGAATTGGGGAGAGATGGAGGTTCCAGGTAGCGACGAACGAGGACGAAAAGTCGGACACGACGAACGAGAAAATGGGTTTCGTTGTCTCGCACCTCCGCAAGGGACGCTCGTGAAGCTGAAGCCTTTGTCGCAACATCGTCGCACGCCCGCCCGCCCGCCTGCCCGCTCTCCCCGGGCGCATGTGCTCGCTCGCTTGAACTGGCCGCGCTCCCGTACTGGGTTTTTTTTTGGCTCTCGCTTGCTGGACCTTGTGCTTTCCTCCTTCAATGCAGGGTAAAACTCAAGCGACTTGAGAGCTCAGGTAATTTGCTCCGACTAGAGGATGGATTTTGTGGTGGACTCATGCAGCATTTGATGGCTAGGGCCGGCCCGCCGGTAGTGCAGCAGCAGGTCGCGTCGGAGCCCGTCGTCGCGGCCGGGAGTCGTCGTCGTTGTCGCACCACGCGGCCGCCGGTGCTGGAGATGGTGGTGGTGGTGGAGCGCCGGATCGTTGACGTTGCAGCAACTAGGTAGTGCTGCTGCAGCTGCCGGAAGCCTTCCAGTAATATTATGCTGCTGACGCCGCCTAGCTTCTTCTGCAATCTCCTCATGCCCTCAGCAGCAGCTCTTCTGGGTGCGGGAGTGTCGCTTACTGGGTGCAGCAGCGCATGAGGTTGGTGGAATATGATCTAGAATACATGCACCACCTTCTGGCCTGTCTTCTGTTTTTTCTTTCCTGGAAAAAAAGGTTTCCAATATAGACGCGGTCCTGGCGCAAATTCGCAAATTGGGCCAGCACTTGGAGAGCGAGAGAGAGAGCAAGTGTGTGTGTGGGTGTGTGGGGAAGAAGTAGAGAAAGACGTTAGAGGGAGTGCGTAAGAGGAGTTTGAGGAGCACCCCTGCAACAAGTTTTTTGCTCAGAAACGAAGTGCATTGTCTTCAGGCACCAGATAACCCTATTTTTTCTTCGGTTACCATACGGCAGCGATGGAACACAGAGTAGGAAGACCTTCTTGGACGGCTTTAAGCTCGGGAAGCAGCAGCAGCAACTAATCTAGTTGAGCACACGCATCCGTTGAACGTGCAACCCATGAGCTGCTGGGGCTAGCAAGCAAGCAAGCAGACTGGTTTGTTCGGGGATTGATAGCATATCCAAGTGTGGAGTAGATGCAAGCCGCTTCTTCTGGCTGGTTTTATTACAAGATGCTTCTCTTCTTCTTCCCAGCTAGAACCTCATGACCCTGATTACTGTGGCATCAGTTGAGTATTCAACCATTGATGGATGGCAATAAAGAATGTCAGGATGATGATCCGTGGAGCGAGCAGGGTTATGTATAAGGTGATTGTAGTAAAGAAGCTTGATCAAATCTCTCATTGGTTGCTTTTGGAATAGCTGGCTGGAGCCTCCCTCCAGCTGATCCTTCTCAAATTTGGTACTTCATGTCATAACAGTTTGCCTCCACATCCAACTTCCTTACTCAGCTTAAGTCTGGGTCTGGCTTCAAGCTCTAGGGCTTTGTATCCTGCTTCAAGCTCTAGAGCTCTGCTCCTGCACATGAGCTGCTGTACTACTGCAGAAGCTTGATGGATTGGGGAGACCTGTTTCAATGTAATTTTGTCAGCAAGTATGAGCCAAGGCTTCAATGTCAATGGAGCTAGCTCAGTTGGTGTATGTGATGGTGCTCTGCAACCTGGCCAGCTGCTCCCCAGCAGCAGCAGCAGCAGCAGTATTCCAGGCCATTTGGGGGTAACAAGTCTACAGCAGTGCAATAGCAGTACTATAATGGCACTGACCTCTGCTGCTGACTCTCATCCTTCACCTGGCCTGGGTTCTATGCCACCGGGGTTGCCAGCTTCTTCACCGAGGTCCTTCTCCTCGACTGGCTCTCTTAGTTCGCTTGTCCGCCATCAAGTAGGGTTGCCTAATTTGTCTCAACTCGAGCAGCAGGTTGATTCCTGAAACCACCCTGCACATACTCCATGACAAACAAAAGTTGAGGAAGAGTACAGGAGTACACAGCTGTTGTGACAAATCTGAATTTCTTCGGTAGCAAATGAGCAAGGCATGGTTGGAATTCTTTTCAACCACAAAATGTCAGCTTAATCCTTTCTTGTTGAAATGTTGGCGCAGGAGACGCAGCTGCATCAGCATCTTCAGCAGACTGGCTCTGTTGCACCAGCCTCGCAGCTCTTGCAACAACAGCAGCAGCAGCAACAACAAGAAGCTCCCCAGTCAGTACAGCAGCAGCAAGATCAGGTGCCCCAGATTTCTCAACAACAGGCAGTGGCCCAATTGATCACAAATGGTCCACAATCTGCGGGAACGGGTCAGCAAATGCTGGGTGGAGGTGCAACTGCGCCACCCCAACAGGTGGTTCCTCTAGGAGGTTCACAGCAGCAGCAGCAGCAGCAGACATTAGTAAGGGTAAAGCCAGAGCAACAGCAGCTAACAGATCAATCGACATTACATCACCTTGAGCAACAACAGCTTCTGATTCCAAAAAGGGAAATGAAGAGTGAGGATGGGATTGCTCATCAGGTTGGTGCCAATGGTGACGTGAAATTTCGGGATCCTAACCAGGAGTTTGTTTGTCCTAATTTTCCTTCTAATTTTGGGCTCTTTTCTTTGTCATGGTTTCTTGTGCATTTTGAACACCCAAGTATGTACGTATAGAGATATATGCATTGAGCAGGTGGTTCAGCATTCTGTCCAGAGACCTGACACTGTAATTAGTTTATCTCCTCAGCTTCAAAGACAAGAGTTGCAACTCCAAATGCACATGAGGCAACAGCAGCAGCAGCAGCAGCAGCAGCAATCACAACAAATCAACAGTGCTCAATTCAACAGCTTGTTACAACAGCAGCGCCTTCTACAGCAGCAGCAACAACAACAAGAGCTTCTACACTCACATCATCAGCTCCAAAGTCAAAGTACCCTTCAGCTACAGCCGCACCAGCATGAGCTTCAGTTGCAGCAGCAGCAGCATGGTAGCAACCTCCAAACTGCAGGTCAGTCTCTCCTGTGCTCAAGCTCCCTAACTCTCAATCTCTCTTCAAGCTTGTTGGTTGTGACACAAATTCAGTTTGTTGTTTTATTTGCTGCATTAACCTACAACCCATCTGCTGGGAACTGATGAAGTCAGTGGCAAATGCCATACATCTCGTCATTGAAAGGTCATCCCTAAGTTCCCTGAACATGTGTCCTCTTCAACCATTCCTGTGGTTCAAACCCACCTCCTCACTTCTGTCTTGTGGTCTTGTTTTCTCTTTTCTTTAGGGTTGCCGTTCGCCTTATTCTTGCTGTTTGGTTTTTGCAACTGCTCATAAAATTTCCCTTTCAACTACACATAAACCTTCCATTCACCAGAAGATTCATTTTGATTTTGAAAGAACCTTCCATTTCTTGTATATATCCGCTATATCTGGTTATGGTCTTCTTGAGTGTAATGACAGGTGATGATGGTTTAGGTACCAACTTTTTTTGTTTGTTTTCTGTTCTTGTTGCTTTTGAAGCAGCTCAGGCAAAGCAGTCAACTTTTGAACCAGGGGTCTGCTCTCAACGATTGATGCAGTATATGTATCATCAGCGCCGTCGGCCTCTTGTAAGCCCTTTTTTACAATGGCCTCCCTGGCCTTCCCATAGTACTGTATCTTGTAGTAGGGATCTGATGATCATTGAATAAGGTGTGTCCACATAATTTTTTCTTTTCCTCAGCGGAAGAAGGCTGCTCACCTCACCTCACCTCTCAAGAGTTCTCTAACCTGTTAGCTTTGAGATATTAACCAGTGTTGGCTGGGTTCTTTGATTTTGGTATAACCTCAAGGACCCCTGGTTCCAGGTTTGAAAAAAAGATGTCAGAACAGAATAACCATCAATGGTTATGGGTTTTTGATAAAGAACCAGTGGGTTCCCTCAAAGATCTGGCAAAGATATGGTGTTTCCTTACCACTTCTTTGAAAGTTTTTGGAGAACCATGGTTCTGGGTCAAAACCAGTTCCTTTGAGAACCACTGGTTGGTCAGGGTTCTGGAATACCTGAACCTTTCCTGCTGGTTCTTTTCTTGGAAAAGAGCGAAAAAACTGCCTCCTACATTGATATGAACCTCTTAACAGGGGCCTCTATGGTTATGTGGAAGTGTCTTCTGCTTCTGAATTCTCTCTTGTATATTTGGTTACAGGACAACAATATTGTGTTTTGGCGAAAGTTTGTGAATGAGTATTTTGCTCCACGGGCCAAGAAGCGCTGGTGTGTCTCTCTATATGGCAGTGGTGGGCAACAACCAACTGGTGTCTTTCAGCAGGTTTCTATTGAACTTGATTCAATATTTTCATCTCTCTTGTTGAATTTTCTGTGCAACACTGTTGTGTCCGTCTTCTTTCCAACTGCCATCCATTCACTTCCTACTCACCCCATTTGCTAACTTTGGCAAGATTTTACTGATTCCTTGGATTGGATTGGTCCCCAAGTTTTTTAGGGACTCCAAGTGTGCAGTCTTAATTTAGCCATGCCCTCTTGTGGGCTTGCCAGCATCATGACTGAGTCTTTCTCATTGCTTCTGGGAATGCAACAGAAACTTCTTAAGATCCAGATTTTTTGTTTTATTCTTTGCCTGAGTTTTTCAGCAGATTCTTCTGATATATATATTGTCTACACCAGTGTTGGCCAGTTCTGGGTTTTTCAGGTCTGGTTCCGGGTAATTAGACTCGCACAAGCAATCTCTGTTGGAACTGGACCCTGAACCAGACTGTGCTATGAGGCTACTGCTACCAGACCTGGAACTGAGAACTGTAGAACTTGCTCTGCTAGAACTGGACCAGAACCAAAGTACATTGTGCTCTGAATCTTTTTTGAATGGAACTGAGTATTGTAAACAAATCACTGCTTTTCATGATGGTCTGATGCTTTGTGAGTGACAACAGAAGTGATTGCTAGTTTTTTACTGTTCTTCATTGAAGTTCTTCCCTTTTGGGTGTTTTTCTTCTTCCCATTTCTTTTATAAGTCCTTATCTGAAATTCCTTCTTTGACTTGAAGAACAACTTTTGAACCTTGTTCTGTGCTTTTCCTTAAATCACAAGCATGGAAATTTCTTGATTCTCATGAGATTTATAATGGTTTTTTAAGAAAACTTCCATCTCTTCACACATGAGTTTGATTTTCCTAGAATGTTTTGCAAAGTCTAGTTCTTGTCCCAGTTTTTTTTTACAGAACATCCTCAGCAAGGAGGTTTGCAGATAACCTATTTAGTTTTGCTGATATCCCTGATTTCTCTGACTTGTAATCTAGATATGGTGGTGGGCATTTTACCCAGAGTCATTTTATGACTTTTCATTATGTCTTCTCTTGCAATTCTTGGATCTACAAGAATTCAAGATTCAAAAGGCATAATAAAAAAAAAATTGACATTTTGACAAGTATATTAAGCCAGGAAAAAATTGCATGTTTAAACCTGATTCATATACTTCATGTGGATTCAAATGTTTCAGATTTTCAGACATCATGGCTGATGAGTCTTCCATTTACTGCCAGACTTGTGACAGACTCAAAATGTCAGTTAACGTTTGACATTATCCTACACTCTGTCATTCAAACCGTTCCTTGGTTCTTTCTTGTGATGTTGTTTTCTCTTTTCTTAGGGTTTAGGGTTTCCTATGTTTTTAATGCTTTGCTCATGATTTCTGGCTCTTGGTTGGATTTGAAAACACCCATTTGCTTAATTTTGAAGGGTCATCTTTTAATTCTGTTTTCCAGGTTGACTAAACTTGTAAGTATTGACAAATTCATTGTCCTTATGAAGATACTCAAGTATTCCAAATTCGGCCAAATCGGGTGTTGGAATTTTCTAAATGATTATTTCAAAGGGCTTCTTAATCCTGATTGGGGAGCTTTCAAAAAGCCCAATTCTTTCTTGAAAGCTTTCCATGTGGTGGTTTCTCTCTTCTCCTTCACTTTCCTTGTTTGATTCATGTTTTTGGATTTCTTTACTTTTGGTCTCCCTTGTTTTTCTTGGTTTCCTCAGTCATCTCCTCCTCCTTTATGTTTTGTTGAGCTAGCCAGAAATCATGGCTGATTCATCCTTGATAAATCTGCAGCAGTCACAATAAAATGACCCAGTCCAAGTGTAATTGCTGCTTATTTTACATGTTTTTTACTTGTTTTAATGTGCCTGACATGTTGTTGGATCTGGCTTCTGAAATCTCAGTAGTGGGTTGTAGTAAACCCTAAACCCTTGCCCAATTCTATTCTGGTTTAGATACGCAACATTATCAAGAAGTTCTCAATAATTTTATGAAGATACAATTTGTGTGCATTTCTATGGTGCTCTTCAAGCAGTGTTCTTCAAATCCTGGAAAGCATTTTATATGCATGCAATTGGTTGTCTTCATGGCCTATTGGGGTGGTAATTCAAGAATTTTGCAGAGACTATGAGAGGAATTCCAGTACACAAGTTGATGTGTGATCCATATAATAAACAAAGAAAATCTTTGTTTTTTCTGTCTGGCAGGATGTTTGGCAGTGTGAAATATGTGGGACAAAGCCTGGTCGAGGTTTCGGTAAGATACCCAATTTTTTGTGTTTCCCATGGCTTAATACTTTCTCAGTCTTTTAGTACGAGGTTTACTGTGGTGTAATGTTCCAATTTGCCTATGCAAAAAAAAAACTGAGGTTATAACATGTTGCATACCTCTCATGCCACACAAATAAGTCTGGTATCACAACATAATGGTTATTGTATGGCCTTTGCTGTCTCTTTTTTGTCCCCTTACAAGAAGGCACAATGGGCAGGTCTTCTTGGGTGTATCTGACCTAACCATTGTTCAAAATTCACATGCCCATTGTGCAAAAATTGACATGTCTGCTGTGCAAATCCACTTGGCCCATTTGTGCAAAGAATGAAAACCATTGTGTTATGGAATGTGGCAGTACAGACCATTGTGCCTGTTTCACTTATTGTTCAGAAATTTTGGCTCACCCTACTGTGCTTGCCCAAATTCCATGCAGGCAGGTTCACAGGGCACAATGGCCTGTACCTGTCATATTCCATAACACATGATGCTATGACCCTAAACCCTAAGCCCTAAACCTTACTAAGAAATGGAAGTGTCTCAATCTTACCCCATCTAACAGAAGTCCACCATGTGTGGTTGTTGGCAGAAACAACTGTGGAGGTGCTGCCCAGGTTGTGCAAGATAAAGTACGATAGTGGTATCAGTGAGGAGCTTCTATTTGTCGATTTGGCCAATGAGTATCGATTAAGTTCTGGACAACTTGTGTTGGAGTATGAAAAAGCTATTCAGGAGAGCATTTTTGACCAGCTGCGAGTGGTGCGTAATGGCCAATTACGCATTATCTTTTCCCCCGATCTTAAAGTAATCATCTTTTTTTCACTTTTTCTCCATCTTTTTTTGAATCTTGGATTTGGTAATCATTTGATCTATTACTGTAATTATGTTCAAGATTGCAATAATAATAACAGTAATAACAATAAATATTGATTACAATATAATTAATCAATAATTATTGCCCCTCTTGAGATGTAACATGTGCACCATGGGTTGGATTGGGTGTAGATTATGTCATGGGAGTTTTGTGCACGAAGTCATGAAGAGCTTCTTCCACGAAGGTTGATGGTACCACAGGTAAAGAGAGAGATACTGATTATTTCTGCAAACTCAAGCTACAGTTCCTGAATTATTCCTTTATAAACATGAACCATATTATAGTATCTCCACTACTCATCTCCATCAAGGGATTTGGAAGAAGCTGCTCCTAAATAAATGTTTGGGGTGCAATGGGGTGGTGGTAAAAAATAAATCTCAGGTCACATCTTTGGCAGCCATTGCTCAGAAATACCAAACATCAGCAAGTCAAAATGGAGGAAGCCTTTCACTTCAGGAGATGCAAACCAATTGTAGTTTGTAAGTCTTTTCAAATTTTATGTGCAAACTGGGATTCTTTGTCTTTTGAAGAATGGGCTAGTAATGGGATCCACAATAATAAATTCCCTTTTTAGAGCTCTTTCTAAAGCAAGGGGGAGGGGTCCTGGGTTGGTGTTGTTCGCAGATTTGTAACAAGTGCTCGTCAGCTAGCAAGGAACTTGGAGGTACCCATGGTTAATGATATGGGTTATACCAAGCGCTATGTCCGTTGTCTTCAGGTAATGATTGTCGCTTCTGGGGTATTTGAAATTTATATTATTTGTTTACCTATGTGTTTGGATGGCTGGGCTTGAAAGTGTGCTGTTCTGTTTTCTCTAGAAAACATTTGGCACCATTTTTGGTTGAAATCTTTTCTTTTATTTGTGCAGATTTCAGAAGTGGTGAACAGTATGAAAGATCTGATAGATTTTAGCCGAGATAACAACATTGGCCCAATTGGTAAGCCCTTGGTGACATTGCAAGTGAAAGGAGAGTGTCTTGTTCTTATTAAAGTCCCCAGATGTGAAGTTGTTAGTGATCAGGTCTTCTCTCTCTCTTTCCCACCTGATTTCTAACGTGAAATCTGGAATGGAGGACAGACAGTTTACACAGCTTTCCTCGACAAAGCTCAGGTGGCTTTGTAGGCAATCAAATGCTACTGCAACAACAACAGCAACAGGAACAGCAGCAGCAGCAGGAGCAGCAGGAGCAGTTGGAGCTGCAGAATCTAATTGCACAAACAAGTCCCAATAATACCCTGAGTAGCCTTCAGCAGCAACTAGATGCAGGGAGTGCTCATATGGGAAATACCAATAGCCTCAGCAGCAGCAGCAGCCTGATCCATGAGCTCCCAGGAGTCTCCAATCCAGTCACGTCATTTCTCCATCGGAATTCACTAACATCATTACATGACCCTTTACAAGGTGGCTCACTGCAAAATGCCCAGGAGACAAACTTCTCTAACTCACGTGGAGGAAGAGGAGGAGGAGGTCTTCATCATAGTCATCATCAGCACCAGCAGCACCAGCAGCACCAACAGACTTTGCCACCACAGCAGCAGCGGCAGCAACAGCAATCTTTTGGAGGTGTTGGAGGTGGTTCTCACTCAGGAGGAGCATCCCATCAAAACTCTCCAACGAATTCAATTTCTTCCCTTCAAAATTCACTTTCCTCATTCTCGGGGACTGGTTTAGCTGGATCTTTGTTGAATCGGAACCTGCTCTCAGCTGGTGCACTTCAGCAAAATTCCACTGCAGCAGTTGGGATGGCCAGCCTTCTGGAGCAGCAGCAGCAGCAGCAGTCTCTACAATCGGGCCAGCAGGGAAGCCAACAGCAACAACATCAGGACACACAAAATGTGGTGAACCACCTTTTGCAAGAGATGATGATGAATCAACAACATATGTACCGGGCAACAAGCTCCTCATTCCAACAGCAAGCTCTAGGAGCTGTGAGTGGTTTGGATGGCGGCAACCAGGGAATCGTGAATGCTGCTAGTCAGGGGTTCTCAGGCTCGATGAACTCCTTCACTGTGACAGCAGCTGGGGGGGGTGCTGCCCATGCAGGAACTGGTATTGCAAACTTAGGAGTGGGAAGCATGAATGGAGTTATTAGTAACCAACAACTAGGCAGCTTTAACAATAGTAGTAGTAACAACAACCTTGGGGGATTGGCAGGGGCCTTAAGCAACTCGTCAATCGGTGGAGGCAGCAGTGGCCCTGGTGGTGGTGGTGGTGGTGGTGTAAACACAACAGTTCTTGCAGCAGCAGCAGGCCTTGGAAATAACTATAGTCTTAGAAACAGTGAGAGTGGTCTTAGCAGTTTGGGAGGACTAGTCAGTGGAGGAAATGTGGCAGCAGGTGCAGCAGCGCCAATCAACACTCTGAATGGGAGGCTTATGCTTGCTGGCATTGGACAGCAGCAGCAGCAGATGCAAGATCTCAGTCACCCATCACGTCATCATCATCATGAGCTTCCAGGGACTGTGTCAGGTTTGTTGGGTGATGGTCTAAGTACAGCCAGTGGTTTTGCTGCAACACAATTCAACTGGTCTAAGACTCCTTGAAGAAGCAGCAAGTCAGCAGATTTGTTGATTTGCTTTTTTTACACTAAGATCTGCAATTTTTTTATATTGGCTAAATTCCTGTCATCATCATCACTCTCTCTCAATGATTTTTTCTCTTGGAATTCTTGGAATCTTCATTTTCACCAAAACTTAGCACTCATCATCATTGTCATCATCATACTATCATCACCTGGATCTAAACCCTAAACCTCAGCTCCGGTACTCACTCTCCATAAGCTCTTCTTCCATCATTTTTTGATCCTTGATGCATCCAAAAGTATGATGGGTGTTGCAAAACTTGCAAGAAAACCAAAATTTGGGAAGGTGGTTGTATGGGCAGTCTCTGCTTTGCTGTTGATTCCACTGTTTTGGTCAAGCAATCAACCCATTTTTGTGTCAAAGTGAGCATGTCAGTTTGACATTCGAATGCGCTTACTGTCCAGATGACAAATAACATATAAGCAGTAGACCACAACTAGATGGTTTAGATAATCAGCAATATAATCAGTTTTCAAATCTATTTTAGTTAAATGATTTTTATTGTTTCTTTTTAACTTTAAAAAAAATTGAAATACTTTTCTAAAAGAGTTAAAAAAATGGAAGGTGTTTGATTTTGTAGTAGGAAAATTATAAAACATTAGTAGGTAGAACCTGGCAGAATACCCAACAAAATACTGTTTTCTGAACTGAGAATTTTTGTGTTTGAAAACAGGAAGCTTAAAAAGCTAATAAGTAAATGGTATATTATTACTATCTTTAACCAAACTTACAAAAGGAAAATTACATATTTCTGGGGGCATTGCGAGAATCGAACTCGCGACCTCTTGCACCCTAAGCAAGAATCATACCACTAGACCAAATGCCCTCACGTTGGAACTACGTTTAACATGTTTTCTACTTATTCTGTTTTTACCTCTTCAAACTCCTTACTCTGCCACAGTTAGATCTCCAACTCCATCAAACCAGGAAAGGAGCTAGAGAAGCAAACTTTTGATGCTGCAGTTGTCAGAAGTAAATGTTGTGAAATTTGGTTTTCTTTGGTTTGATGATTTTTGATGTTGTTGCTGTAACTGAGAAGTGAGTAAAACTTGGAAGTACAACCCAATAACTGCTCCACAAACATTAGAACTATTAAGGGGAAAAATAGCTACTGCCAATAATAATAGTAGAAATACTACTACTACTACTACTACTAATAATAATAATAATATGAAGAATATTGTGGAAATGATGATGATAATGATGATGGGCTTGAACTCTGAGGGGGCCTGCCATCCATGTGGGTTTGTTGTTGCAAAATAGTTCAGCTGGTTGCTGCAAGTTTTGATGCTGCTGTTTTGATCATTTTCAAGCAATGAGAAAAAACTCACATTTCCAACCAATAGATATTTTGGAGTTGCAGAATTTTGGGTGTTTCTCAAGTCGGGTTGCACAACTCATACTGCACCTTACAGCAGCTGGTCTCGGATATCTGAACCCCTCAATGAGATCTCTGGGTTTAAGGTTTAAGGTCTTAAACCCTAAACCCTTCAATGGCATTGTGACAACAACTCAGCATTGCTGTTGTTGCTGTTGCGGGACGGATAGTAGTTTAAGTTCTTGCAGATAAATTGAGGGTTTGGGTTTAAGTTCTGTTTCTGGGCAAAAACCTTGATGCATGGGTAGGTATCAGTGTCTTGGGTTGCTAACAAAACATCTGATTGCAGAAATCTGATGGTTCCAAACTTCATTATGTAAGCTCTCCGTGCTTACATAATGAAGGGTTAGGGTTTAGGGTTCAAGTTGGCATCCACAAGAAGCTTTCAGCACTTGAACAGATTGTGGGTACATTCTTGTCTTAAATGATTCAAGGATGAGCTATGAGTTCCTTGCATCAGCTGTGAGTTCTTGTTTGGATCATGTCAT
>Ga0209208_10008386_pt1 | contig 13775 bp, 9 predicted proteins | sample S1TSphfallax_3_FD_187694 | JGI IMG/M metagenome (GOLD analysis project Ga0209208, IMG submission 187694) | Host-associated microbial communities from peat moss isolated from Minnesota, USA - S1T2_Fd - Sphagnum fallax MG (SPAdes) (version 2) | ecosystem: Host-associated > Plants > Peat moss >...
ATGGTTGAAATCACATCAAATACAATTTTCGAATGTCTCTTTTGTTACACAACAAATTTTTTTGGATTCTTGGGTCCCAGATTAAAACTGAACGAATTTTCAACATAGCTAAAACATTGACAAGTTTGTGATGTTCCAAGCTAGGTGTCAATAATCTCAATAAATTGGTCATGGTTATGAAAAATTGGTCGAGTGATGCAAGGGCAAATTATCCTCAAAAGGGGGATTTTAGTGCTTGAATTCATAATCCTGAAATTCACCAAAAAAGGTTGAATTCATATGTGAGTCACATTTTACTCTTGAAGTTTTGTTATATTTTCAAGTTTCTAGTGGGTTTCTAAGCTTTTAGTACTTAATGTACTATTCTTCTAGTCAAAGAATTCTAACAATGAAACTACTAACTAATGTAAAATCCCTTTCCTTGCACGGCCTAAAATTTTTTCTACCCATGCCATGTTGGTGATAATGGTTGTTACTTGGATAGATGAAACTAGGAGCCATGACTCTAGGGGACTTGCAAATAATTAATGCAACAACTTTGCTTGCATTATTAGGCACTACATCTAAAATACAAGTGAATATGTCTTTCTTTCCTTAAATCCTTAAAATGCAAATGATCTTCCAAACTTTCATAAGACATTGCCAACATTCCATGGGTTGAAATGATGTTTTAAGTATGTTGCCTTCTTTTTTTCATGACAATACTCACCATAAGGCTTTAGATTCAAATGTTGCTTCCACTTTTAGCTACCACCATTTGTCCCTCCTAAATTTGATGTGTTAATGTTGGAATTGTTATTACTTTAGGTCATACTAAATTTGATGTGCTAATGTTGGAATTGTTATTACTTTAGGCCATACTCTGGCCATTCCTCTTGACAATGCCAATGAAAGTACAATACATTAGGGTTTTTGCTACGGTATAAAACATTTTTTCGGAACTACATCTGCTTCTTCTAATCTTGTAATTGGCATAGTTCATGTTTGGGATCCTTAAGCATGAATTTATGCAACAAAACTTTTTACAAGACTCTTTTGGATGATTTTTTGTTTGCTTGCCCTATAAAGTGATGACCCCAATGCCTCTCTTCAAATTTGACCTTGATGTCTCTGGTGTAGATGAATGAATGTACACTAGAGTTATTGAGAGGAAGGTTTACATGTGAAGAGATTGTAAATTTGGTGACTACTCTTTCTATTTAGATCTACTAGAACCAAAGGTTTGACATCATTATGATTGAAATATTAACCAATGCACTACTTTGTAAACCTAATAATTCCTTCTGATGATTTTTTAGAAAAATTGTGAGCAACAGGGAGGAATTGGATGCAAGTCATGTATGCAATGTTTTGATTTGTATTGTGATGGTGATCAAGTGTAAGTCATACCAATGTCCTATTTGTTGACATGTAGAATTTGTAACCCTAATAACTGACCTAGATGCAATATTTGGAGGTTTTCAATCAAGTTATTAAAAAATTGACCCATATGCATAACCAGATTGGGCGGTTTTAAGTAGGTTATTGCAAAAAAATCAGCCCTTATGCATATCCGGCAATTATTAATTCATTAAAAAAAAAGAATATTGATATCTTGGTGTGCTGGCCATTCCAGAATATTATTGATACCAGATTTCAAATTTCAAATTTTGAAAATTTTGTGAGAACCGCCTCGCCTGGTATTGAAAAAAACGAATATCCAGATAACACTAGTTATTACCTCAGGTGACAGGCCTTACCAAGCTGGTTTAGACATGGTGAGTATTTGGTATTACCTCGGGTCCAATATTAGGGTGTTATTGCCTCTGGTCATAACAACTTGGTTGGGCCATGGATACCAGTCTTGATACCAACCAATGTTAATATGAGTGTTGGCTAGTTCTTCCTTTTGAAGAGAACATGAACAAATGGTTTTGACCCTTTTTCTTTTTTTTAAGGATTCTTAGGTAAATGGGTTTGAGCTTGGATTCTCAAATTTCTAAACCATGTGATTCTAGTTTTGGGGAATTTTTTTATTCAAATTCAAAAGCTTTCAAACTTGGATTCAAATATCTCAATCTGCATTACACAATCCCCTACACAAGCCTTAGGACTAGAGATTGTATAGGTACAAAGTTTTTTTAACAAATGAACTAGTTAGGAAGAGACAAATCTGAATTGTGAATGAATTTCAGAACTAGAACTAGTAGCAAAATTGAGACGATTCCAGTTTATTTTTCAGAACCAGAGGTTCTTCGTAAAAGCAAAGAAACTCCCCACCACAAACATTGGCCAAAAACCTTCAAATATGACAAACTTCAAGACTTGAGACATTATTATTATTATTATGACATTTGCATCAACTTGAACACTTAAAGGCATTGTTAGTATGACATTTGCATCAACTTGAACACTTAAGACATTGTTAGTATGACATTTGCATCAACTTGAACACTTAAAGGCATTGTTAGTATGACATTTGCATCAACTTGAACACTGAAGACATTGTTAGTATGGCATTTGCATCAACTATTTGCTTGTGCACCCAGACTTTGGAACTCTTGAGAAAATCCCTCATTTTCTGATGAAGGAAAGAGAAATGTTATACGTTCCTCAAGCAGCATAGCCACGTGGGTGGTGGTGTATGGAGTTGGCATGCAGAGAGAGATGTGCTTTCTTTCTTTCTTTGTTTCTTGCTGTGAGCCAGTGGTGGCTTTGTTGCTGAGAGTGTGTACAATTTTGATGTCCAGCAAGCAAAGCAAGAAAGCATGGTATCTGGATCCTGATCAGGATAGAACTGAGGTGGTGTGTCTGAGTTGCAGCAAAGCACCTGTTGGACTCTTGTGACAAGTTCTAAGTAAAAAGTTAGTAGCCACATCTCTGTTGCTTTTCATGGTACCCCATGTTCTCCCCCAACCCCCCTTCCCCCAACTCTCACACATGCAAGAAAAGCTGCAACAGTGACTTTGGGGGAAGAGGGGAGGAATGTTTTAACTCATAGTTCATATGTTGTTACTTGTTGTGCTTTCAGCTTTTTGTCCACCTTTCAACTTTCAGCCAACTCCAGCTTGATATTTTTTTTTCAGGTGGGCATTTGGCTTCTAAATATCACCTTGGAATTTCTTTTTTTGATTAACTTTTTTTTGTCAATTTTTATTAAATAGGGGACACCTACCTCAGTTTCAGCCCTCAAGAGTTTTTATTCTCAAATTTTCCCAAAAAGTCAGAAAAAATATGTATAAAAAAATCAAGGCTAATTTTTCCCAAAAAGTCAGAAAATTTTTAGTCAATTTTTTACACTAAAAAAAACACTTTTTTTTCCCAAAAAATTCTCAATTTTTTTGTGCAACAAAAAATATCCAAAACAATCAATGCTTGTTTTGTGTTGATGAAATGCAAGAGTTTTTTTTTTTTTTGTGGACATTAGGCTATGTGTGGCAAGAATATTGGCTGACCTACTATGGGCCATGCATGGCCTGCTGAATAAAAACATGGTAGTATGGCAACAATTGTCCTGTAAACATTTTTAAGGTACAAATCTTCACTTCCTTGGGAATGAATAACTAGCGTTTTGAAGGTGATTGATTGCATATGGGATTTGGGGGGGGTGGGGGGATGGGTATGGGCTTGTGTGGGGATACTCTTGAGTTGTAGTTGAGGTGGCCATGGTGCTAGTAAGTGTAAGGTAAATTGGTGTCAAGACATAGAACCACCACCTAGGTCCCCATGTTGATTGCACAAGGGTATTAGCCCATGCAAAGAATCCGTGACTATCTATCTATCTATGAAGGAAGGTAGTTTGTTGGCTCTGTCTTACAAAGGCATTGTGGGAACACCTTCTGAGCGGGTATAGGGTTTGGAGAATCAAAAGTTGGCTGAATGGATAAGGTTATAGGTTTGTGTGTAAGTTTTTTATTGGCCCAAGCTAATGGATGGGCATGTGTAGATTTTGGGTGCAGCCATCCAATTGATGGGTTGTTTTGAAATCTACCCATCTATTTGTTGGGTTTTTTCTCAAAATATGAATGTTGAGTAATTGATTTAACCAAATCACTATATCATTTTATTCTTTTTGGGTTGTTACTTGCCTTTTTTGTATCACAAGGTTTCATATCACTATGAAATGTTTACAAAAATTCATATGACTAATTTTTTTAAAACAAAATTTGTTTGATAAACATAGAAATAATTCGCTAATAATTCGCTTCAATTCCTTTAAATCTTACTAAAATGGGATTTGAAAAATTATGCAAGAATTGATTAAGATAAAACAAGTCAATTTTAATATAATTTTTTTGAGATATAAATGTTTTTAATTAATTTGATGTTATTTTAAACCTTCGATATATCTTTTGATGAAGATTTAATAACAAAGACTATGATGAAATTAATTTTTAATTGATTTTGTTTTGGTGTTTTTTTTTTAATGTTATAAAAGTTTATTATTGCCCTAAGATAATAGATACGCATGTATGATTTTAGGTTTTAACAAGCATGCATTGGGCAAACACAACTAGTTTATAAAGTTGGGTGTGAGTACAACAGGGTTTATAGGGGAAATAAAAGGGAAATAAAAGGATTAAGGTTTTTTTTTCCCTTCTTGCAAGGGTTTTTTTATATTATTATTATTGGGTTTCAACAGGTATAAGGAGTGGATAATTCAATTAAATTGAAAGAATTACGAGTTGTAAATGAAGCTTTAAGACAAGGGGACAAATGTTAGAATTTTATTTATTTTTCAAAAGGGTTTTTTTGGGTGAAGAGGGGGGATGGGGTAATTTCACCCTTTTCCAAAGGAGGTGTTTTTTTAAGGATTGGGATATGTGAATTTTTTTGGGGATGGGGATTAGCCTAAAGGGTTGTTTCTTGGGTGGCATGGGAGAGAGAAGTTTTTCAAGGTGGGAAGGTGGGATTTTTTTTAAAAATCAAAGAATTATTCTTTTGGTGGTGTGGGATGGGGTGTTGGAGAAAGCAAATGGGTATTTATTTTTTGTCTTTTTTTCTTTTGTGATATGGTGACTTAATGAATATTTTTTCTCAAAAATATATATTTTTGGGGGGGAATGGAAAAATTTGAACACAAAAATTTCATTTAAAAAATTTAACTAAAAGAACAAAAAATATTTTGTTTAAAATTGAACATTTAATACATTTAACCAAAAAGGGAAAAAACATGAAATTTGATTTTTTGTGTGTTCAAATTTTTTTATGTACATGATTAAAAATTTGACATGTAACAAATAATAATAATATATTAAATGAAATGAAAACAATGGTTAAATAGTGGAGAAGAATTTAAGGTTTATGTATTACTATCTTTCAAATCTAAGTTGAGATATTTAAAGTCCAAGTGTAAAAATGAAGTGCATAATTCAAATTCATAAGATGCCAAGGGTATTGATGTCTTATTCATTATTAGACCACAATCTAGTTGCCAAACCATGGTTCATCAATAATTATGGTTAATGGTATATATCTACCATAGTCAAAATTATTGAAAATCAATAATTAAAATTTATAAGATGTCAATTGTATTGATGTTTTGTTCATTGTTAGACCATAATTTAGTCATCAAACCATGGATATGATCTTTCATTGTTACATTGAAATTGACCATAGTCAAAATTACTTAAAATCAATATAAAATTAAAAAAAGGTTTAAAATTAGATTTAGGGTTTAAGTTAGGTCTTTTGTCCCATATAAATATAACATTATATGTTTGTTGTCTTTCTTTTTTCACGGCAAGAACAATGTGTTTAGTTTAAACTTTCACCATTTGTTGATTGTTTTTTTATTTCCTTTACAAGTTTGTGTTTCTACAAATGTATGTTTTGCCTTGTGTTTTTGCAACTTTAAGTTTTACCAAGTGTCACTTCATTTTGTTTGTTATCAAATTCATTTTGGTAAGTTCTTTTTTCCTTTTTTTACACAATGGTTGTTGTTCCAGTGAAGGAAAGTAGATTAGTTGTTATGGTGGCTTATTTGGATTTTGAAATTAGAAATGTTGCATTTAAAGTAAAGGTGTTCGATAGTTATGACACCTTTTATTGAATTGCAAATAGGGGCATGAAAGATCTAGGCTATGCATATTTGCATTGTGATTTGTTAGACATGGTAGCTCTGACCATAATCATTTTAAGGGTGAAATCGCCTTATATAGAAATGCATGAACAACATTTCCAAAAAAACATGTTTATGAGGGTGGAAATTTTTAGCATTGAGTCAAAGTTTTAAAGAGGTTTTGAGAAGGGTGACATGCATGTTGTCATCACAATTGAGTAAACAACCATTGTGTTATCAATTCCTGCATTCCAACTTAAGTTAATTCCGATGTTTTTTCACATGGATTTTATTAGAGAATTCAAAAGTTCTATTCATAATTGGAGATATGGTACCATTGTTGTCATTGTCATTAGTGTAAGGGGAGTAAGGGATAACAAAGGTGAAAAACAATTGTCGATTACAAATGGAGAAGGTGAATTTGACCAAAACATTCTTGCTTTTGGTAACAATTTCAAAATAAAACATGAACAATTTTTTAAAGTGTACAATGGAGGCCATTATGGAATGGTTTTAATAAAAAATGTGAGATCAATATTTGAAAGCACAACATTACATAATTTTAACAAAGGTTGTGGAAAAAACTACTTGAATTTGTCTTTTATAGTTACATAGCAAATTATCAAATGTTCAATTTACATTCAAAAAGGTAAATTCCTATCCTTTCCGTTGCATCATTTATTTTTTCAAATTTACACATAAAACATAAAAAAGAACTTAATGTTCATCTCATGATCAATCATAAAAGCTAATTTTGTTTTCATTTACATTAGATTTGGGTCAAATTTAAGTATAATGTTTTTTTTTGTGCTTGAATGACCTTTTCTTCTTGATATTTTTTTTTGTTGTTGTTGATTTTTTATCTTCTTTGTTTTTTCTTTAGGTTCTACTTCTTTAAGTTATTATGTTTTCATAACATTTTTTATTATGCACTTCTTATGCATTTCATTCTTTTTGTTTACATGTTATGTGTGTGTGTGCATGGTTTTGTTATTATTTTAATTGATCTACCTTTTTCACATTTCCCTGTGTTTGTGTTCATCTTCATTTACCTTTTTGTTTGGATATATTGTCTTTTTTCCTCAAATGATCGCAATGTTGTCCATAGCTAGCTTTGTTGCACTTCCATTTTAAAAAGTATGTGGAAATTGTCATGTAGCAATTGTCACCATTTTTCCAATAGGTGGTGTTTATTGTAACACTTGTTGGTCAAAATCAACGGTTCAAAAATTTGGCTTTAAAACTTCATGGTTTCATTGCAACCAATGATGAACCTATGTTATTGACTATTGAGGGCAAATGGCTTGAAGCAAATTGTGCATATGATAGAATCTTAATTTTTGAATTTGCCTTATCTAAAACAAGTTCAACTCCTTCATTTCAATTAACATTCATGGTAAATTTCACTTATTAACCACATCTACCCTTGTTGGTTTTCAAGAAGACATCCAACAATTTATCCCACAAGTGGAAACCAGTTTGAAAGGTGAAGCTTTTGTTGTTCCTTTGACAATTATTTTTAATGATAATGTTTAATGGAGTGTGAAATGCAAGCTTCATTTTGTTGAATCAAAATCAATTTCTAAACAAAAACCCTTTTAGACATTAAGGTTGTTGATAGTTTTTATGTGACCTTTCTATAGCTACTTTTAATATACAAATAATTTATATTTGTGGAAACTCCTTATATCAAAATTTTGGTTTACATAACCCATATTGTATAATCATTTTCATAGTTTTTTTTAGAGGAAGAGGAAAATTTTCATACATTAATTTCCATCAAATGCCGAAAATCATTCTAAATGCAACATTTATATGTGAAGCAATTTTTCAATGAAAATAATTTTTAAATGGAAGTATTTTTTTCAATTATTATTATTTCAATGAAAGCAGTTTTTCAATGCAAACAATTTTTCAATGCAAGCAATTTTTTTCATGATTTTTTTTTTCAATCCAAGTAGGTTTTTTTCATGAAAATAGTTTTTCAATGCAAATAGTTTTTTCAGTGAGAGCAGTTTTTCAATGTAAACAATTTTTTTAATGAAAGCAAAATTTCAATGCTGTGATTTTCCAATATAGGTAGTTTTTCAATGCAATTTTTAAAAAAATTTAAGCAATGTTTTTATTGAAATCATTTTTCAAAACATACAAAATTTTAATACAAAATTTTTTTAATTCATTTTTTTTTCAATGCTAGAAAATTTTCAAGTCAAGCAATTTTTCCATTTGAATAATTTTTCTAATATAAAGAGTTTTTCAATGCAAATAATTTTCTAGAAAAATAAATCGAAAGTAAATAATCTTGAATGAGTCATCGATTTTATCTTTTTTGAATGTAATTATGTGGGAACCATGCTTTTGTTTATATATATATACATTAAATTGAAGTTAATAATAATGGAAACACATTCATTAAATTATGTTAATTCATCATTTGAACATGTATTGCATTCATATGGCCTTCATTTAGTTTCAACATACAAATATGAAATAAGCAATTGTCTTTTTTATTTTATATCTTATTTATGGGATAATCATTTATCATCTCTTGAATTGAGGCAAAATTACATGGCACATTTGAAACAATAATTTTTTATAAAACATTACATGTGGATATATATCCCGATTAAGTTATAAGTAGCTTGATTATAGTCATATTGGAGTTGAACAATAATATTTTAGTAGTGGTGCACTTGTGGCCTTACTAATTATATAAATGAGAATTGTAATTGAAACTAGTTGCAAATGTGTCCCATAATGGGTGGTGAAAATTTGTGAACATGTGCCATGATCACATGTATGTACATTATACACTAGTTGCAACATGGTTGTTCCTTTAATGACATATTTTCAATAGTTCTAAAGTTGTTGCCATGTGCAACTACAATGCCACTCCTAAAAAAATCAAACATGGTTGATTACATATGTATGTATGATGTGTATAAATGAATGTAAAAAAAACCCATTTTCAACTCACTGCAACTATAATACAACTAATTTATTTTCTAACATGGCAATTTATTTATTAATACCCCATATTTCTAGGGGGATAGTTGCACAATAGTTATATATGAGTTTTTTTTTAGATTTAAATTGTAAAATGATGTGGTTTCAACAAATGTGATTTCTCATATGTAAAAAATATAGATATTGTATAAGGCAATGAAATTTGTGTATGCAATACCTGCATTAAAGGTACATCCCAAAATAAATAACCATTATGTTGGTAGGCTTTGACCAAACATATATAATAAAAGGCAATGCCTTAATTTTGATGTCAACTTAATTATTACCAATGGATATGGAAAATAAATTACAATACCCATTTACCTTATAAACTTTTATTCATAATGTCAAAAACTTTAAGTTAATCCAATATTTTACATAAAAATATTTTCTAACTCATTACAAATTTGACCCATTAAGTTGGTAAAGGTTTTGCACATAGATAATTGTTTAACTAAAAATATATAAAGGTTTTGCTGAAAAGTAAAGGTTTAGCCAATAAACAAAAGTGTTTTACCAACAAATAGAAATTTAACTAGGGGGAAATAAAGGTTTTGCTAAAAGATAAAAGTTTTGCCAAAAAAATATGGAAGGTTTAGCAAAAGGTATAGGTTTATTCAAGAAAATATAAAGGTTTTGTTAAAAGGTAGAAGTTTATATTAAGGAAGATATAAAGGTTTTGCCAAGAACATATAGAGGTTTATCTAAAAAGTAAAGGTTTATTGAATAAGACATAAAGGTCTTGCCAATAGGTAAAGGTTTAACCAATTAGAGATGGAAGTTTTGCTTAAAGTTAGAGGTTTACCTTACCAAGGAAAATATAAAGATTTTGTTAAGAGGTCAAAGTTCCACCAAAAAATTATAAAAAATTTACCAAGAGGTAGAAGTTTAACCCAAAAAATAAATAAAATTGCCAAAATGTAAAAGCTTAATAAAAATATATAAAGGTTTTGCCAAGAGGTAAAGGTTTAGTTAAGAATAGATGGAGGTTTTGCCAAAATGTGGAGGTTTAATTAAAAAGATATGAAAGTTTTGCCACGAAGTAAAGGTTTAGCCAAAAGGTAAAGGTTTTGCCAAGAAATAAAGGTTTAGCTAAGAAGAAATGAAGGTTTTGTTGAAAGGTAAAGGTTTAATTAAGAATATGTGTGTGTGTGTGTGTGTGTTTTGCCAAGATATAGAGGATTTGCCAAAAGTTAAAATGATTAATTCAAAATGTATAAACGTTTTGTTCAGGTGAATGTTTGACTAAGAAACAATAAAATAATTGTGTTTGAAGATAAAAATTTAGCTTAAAATAGATAGGATAGAGGTTTTTCCAAGTTTGGCCAAAATACATAATGATTTTTTTTTTAAAAAGGTTTTGCTAAGAGAGAGAGATTTGGTCAAAAAGATATAAAGGTTTTACCAACAAATAGAAAGGTTTTGCTAAGAAATAGAGGTTTAGGTAAGAAAAAATAAAGTTTTTTTCCAAGAGATAAAGGTTTAGCCAAAAATATATAGAAGTTTTGTTAAGAGGCAGAGTTTTAACTAAGGAAATATAGAGGATAAATAGGAAGGGTGGGTAGGTAAGGGGGTTGAAAGTTAATTTATAGGTAGGCCAAGATGTAGGTTAGCATGGTAGTTAGGTGATAAAGGTATATAGGTCTAGGAGGGTCATACATAAGTTAGGGTTTTGGCAAAAAATGACCAAAAAAAAATAAAGATCAAATGTTAGCAACCAAAAAAGGTTGATTGTGGTGCAATGTGGATTAATGCATGGTTAGGAATCAGATGAGAAAAATGCAACCCATCCATGGATAGAACGACCAACTAGTGCGTTCATGGGTGCTGGTTCATTCTAGCCCCCATGTTGAAGATTTAACCTTTTGTCAACACCTCATGGTTCCAATATTCAAGAATTTAGTCATTAGTGTAGTCATTGAAAACATTTTGACCAAATTTGAAACCTTAAATGGTTTCCATGGATTATTTGGGACATGTGATCCCTCAATATATTTGCCACAATTGGGACCAATGAGCTTCAAAATCTAACTCCAAAAAAAATATCTTGTCATCATTTGAATTAGTTGAAGATGATGAATCTTGTCATTATTTAACTTTGGCCAAAACAAGTGCATTGGATTTCATTTATGCCACATGTTCGTTGCCATATTCATCACTAAAGATTTCATGCATGTGAATCTTACCTCCATAGTGTTAAGCTAACATGGAATTAACTTGGTGGTTGACCCTTTATTGATCACAAATTTTCCCCTTTTGGCCTTTTCCAAAACCTTTATTTTTCTTAACATTGGTCATCTATGATTGACCTTGTTGTAATTCCTAATGTAAGGTGAAACATTGATCCACATCATGCCAATAAACTTTACAACGAGAATGTGATTGGTCAAGGTCAAGGTTGGAAATGGTGGCTTGAGGTGGAACATGGATTTTTTTTTCAATGAAGTTTATCACACCTCCAACATTTGTCTTTTCCACCCCACTCAATAAAATAATCGTGATAATAATTAAAAAATCTCAATATGCATATTATAACTTTAATAATAAACTTACTATTATAATATCAATTTTCATGTTCAAATAAAATTTATTGAAATCAAATGTGAATTTTGAAAATTGAAATATCAACTTTTATATTCAATTAACAAATTTGAGATGCAAATATCGATTTGAAGATTTAAAAAAACTCAGGATGAACATACGAAATTTTAAATTTGAAATTATTTTTTTTTTCAAAATTTAATATCAATTTTCAGATTCAAATAAGAATTTTGAAATTCAAATAAGGTTTTCTAGAATTGAAATATCAATTCTTAGGTTCAAATAACAAGTTTCAAAATTGAAATGTCAATTTTTAGATTTAATTAACAAATTTCAGATTTTGTAACAATTGTTGAATTCAAATAATGTTTTTCAAAATTAAAATGTTAATTTTCAGATTCAAATATATTTCTTAAAAATTCAATTTTTTTTTTTTAGTGTTGAAAGATCAATTTGTAGATTCAATATATGAACAATATACATACATACATATGCACAATGTACACATAAATATATCTCTAATATATATCGTATATATGCTTTTAATACATACATGGAGATATATTGCTATTATATTACACCATAATTTACCTTTAGGGGTGCAAGTAATTTTGTGACTATTGTTATAAATGGGATATACTAGCCTATTCATGGATGAACATAAACCTAAAAATCATCCAATATGTAGGATGAAATCATAAATAGTCACATAAATAATTGCACCAAAAGTTTGCATTTTGATCCTATAGTTGCATAAACTTTCAAAGCTAGTTTTAAAAAACTAATAATTGCATGTAGTTGCAAATAAAGTGATTATATTTTGGTTGAATTGTATTAATGTTGCAACCAAAATCCCCAACTAAACATTCAAACTTATTGTTGGGATTTATGCCTATGAAGTCAAATGTATTTACATTGTATGAATGAATTGGACAATAACCTTGTTTCATCCTAGGTGTTAATTGAATGAATTATAAAGCTTTGGGACTAATTGCATAAGTGAGAGAAGGCATGTAGCTTTTCACCTTAAAGATCATGTAATATGCACAAGTGTGAAGAATGATCAATCCGAGAAATGTACACCTTGTTAGATTATCAAACAACTCCCCACATTCCCCCCAATGACAACTTATGAACATTATTCCAACATAGGAATGAACCATAACCTCAACCCGCAACAACACAAAATGGGAATGAACTTTTCATACAACATGAATTCTCATTCATAAATTACAATAAAAATTCAAACGTTGATAGTGACTTTCCATGTGCATCGATGGCATGACAATCCACCCCCTATGGAGTAAATGAATTGGTGCTTATTGGCACAAACATATTGTTGAAAATTTGGTCATGCACACCACCTCCTACACCTTGCAACAACCTTCCAATTCTTTTTGTTTAGGAAATCTTTCACACCCGAATTGTTCCTCTTTAGGAACCCAATGGTGCAAAAATCATGCCAAATCAACACCATATATGAATTTCCAAAAACTTCAAAAGTTAAAATTGTATATATATATATATTCTTTCATCTCATTTCACATCATGTTGTGAAATGATGTGACTTGATGTGGTGATGTGTCTACTTATGGGCATGAAAAATTTCCGATTGTTAAAAAAAATAAAATCCCAAATTTGGTTACTAAACCCTGTTTGTCAACTAACTAAGATGAAAGTCACATGAAAAAAGTTGGATGAAAAATATTACATCCAAACTAAGGATGAAAAACCTTCCAAATCATTAGTGCATGCTAATCTAGACCCCTCATCATTAGTGCATGGTGAGCCTTCCTTCTCATTGGGTGCATTGAATTTGCAATCCCACACATTAATGCCATGGAATGGTCTCGGCCTTGCCCATTATGTTGTGTGCATCGCCTAACTCGGCGTAAGGGGCTCACCTGGTTCCAAACCCTAAACCCAATATAATGGTACACTATGGATGAGCCAGAATTCATCCCATCTTGGTAACCCATCCTGTAAACGCTCCTACTTCCACAACGTGGTAACCTAGTTTACTAGTAACTACCTCAGTAACTCAGTAATAATATCTGCAAGTGGTTACTATGTAGGTAGGTAGGTAGGTAGGTAAGTAGGTAGGTAGGTAGGTAGGTACTCACCTTGGGTCTCTTTTTGTGTTTTTGGTGGGTTTCTGTTCTTAGAAGAGGTACATTGAGAAGCCCCA
>Ga0209208_10008387_pt1 | contig 13772 bp, 7 predicted proteins | sample S1TSphfallax_3_FD_187694 | JGI IMG/M metagenome (GOLD analysis project Ga0209208, IMG submission 187694) | Host-associated microbial communities from peat moss isolated from Minnesota, USA - S1T2_Fd - Sphagnum fallax MG (SPAdes) (version 2) | ecosystem: Host-associated > Plants > Peat moss >...
AATCAAGGTTTTAGAGTGCACTCAATTTGCCAATAGATGTAGGTAATTCTTGCAAACTTGAACAATTCTTCAAATGAAGGTTTTGGAGTGCACTCAATTGCCCAATAGATGTAGGTAATTCTTGCAAACTTGAACAATCCCACAAATTAAGGATTTGGAGTGCACTCAGTTGGCCAATAGATGTAGGTAATTCTTGCAACTTCGAACACCTATACATAATAAGGTTTTGGAGTGCACTCAAATTGCCTATAGATGTAGGTAGTTCTTGCAAACTCAAACAAATGCACAAATCAAGTTTTTGGAGTGCACTCAATTTACCAATAGATGTAGGTAATTTTTGCAAATTCGAACAATTGCACAAATCAAGGTTTTGGAGTGCACTCAATTTGCCAATAGATATAGGTAATTCTTGCAAACTGGAACAATTACACAAATCAAGGTTTTGGAGTGCAATCAATTGGCCAATAGATGTAGGTAATTCTTGCAACTTTGAGCAATAGTTCAAATAAAGGTTTTGGAGTGCACTCAATTTGCCAATAGATGTAGGTAATTCTTGCAACTTTGAACACCATGACAAATGAAGGTTTTGGAGTGCACTCAATTTGCCAATAGATGTAGGTAATTCTTGCAAACTTGAACAATCGCACAAATCAAGGTTTTCGAGTGCACTCAATTCGCCAATAGATGTAGGTAATTTTTGTAAACTTGAACACTTCGATAGATTAAACTCTTGAAGTTTAATCAATTGGCCAATAGATGTAGGTAATTCTTGCAAACTCAAACACCACGATAGATTAAGTACTTGTAACTGGCAACAATTAACCAAATTATTTGGTAACTCTTTGATCATGCATTCTTGAAGACACAACCATCGAATGTTGCTCAAATTTTGACCTTGGATGAAATTTTCCACAGTATTTGGTGAGGCTCTTGTTAAATCAAGTAACCTAAGGTTGTCAAAATCCTTTGAACCATTCTGGAAAAATGAAGGCAAAACTTCACAATCTTTGAAAGAAATGCCTTCTAAATTTTCCACCACCTATCACATCAAACAAATTATAAACAATTACCAACATGAATAAAAATATTTTTTCATTATAATGCCATTTTTTAATGAAAAAATATTACATCTCCTTAAATAAAATTAAAACTTATGGTTTCATTCGGAATTTTGACAAAATATATATACCATGGGATTAAATTAGCACATGTTGCTCAAACCTGATTATTTTGCAAAGATATATTTGGTTTCCATATGAATCGATTCATTGTAACTTTCGTTGCGATATTTTGTCCCATGTCTCTTAATTGTTCATGCATGTACAAGCTGCCATTTTCTGCCCATTTGATTAAAGATCTATCTTGTAAATTTTGTAATATAACCATAAAGCTTAATGAATCATCTCCATTCCAATACACTCGACAAAGCGAACTTTTTTTGAAACCGACAAAAAAACAAGCAATATCCAAAAACATGTCTTGATGTGTTTTAATCAAACGGTCATAAGAAATTCGCAAAGTTTTCCAAAGCATTTCATTATCAGAGCTCCCCGTTATATTTCGTCCACCTTTCAATTCGTGCAATACACCTTTCCATATTTTCAAATCATGAATATTATACAAATAACAACCCAATACTTCAAGGCTTAAAGGGAGGCCCCCACAAGCTTGTATAATATCCATATAATGGTTTTTGAAATCATTTGTCACATGATTTGCATGTTTGAATGCATGGAACATAAAAAGTTCCTTTGCTTGTTCTTCGTCCAAAAATGCCATGTCTACTTTTGCGGACTCTCTTACATGATTTTTCAATATTTGCCAATTCCGACAATTTACAAGTACTTTGCTCTTACATTCTACATTAGTGGCATCCTTGTCAATAAGAAGTTGCAAGTCTTCAAGGTTCTTCGTCATACCAACATCATCCACAACCACTAAAACTTTCTTTGATATCATGCATTGGTTGATTTCATTAAGGTGTATCTCAACATCTTCATGCTTGTGTAATTTTATATCACATAAATCTTGTAAAAGTTTTTTTTGGACATCTTTGATGTCTTTTGATTTGACATCCTCCAAGAAGCTAGATTTTTCATATTGGTTGTGGAACAAATGATACATTTTTTTACTCAAAGTGGTCTTCCCAATCCCACCCATTCCAACCAATGCAACAATAGATTCATTTTGTAACAAATCATATATGGCATTTGCTTTATCTTTCAATGCCACTTCGTAATGTGGCAAACATGGCATAATTCGTGTATTTTTTTCCTATCAAAGTTCACCAAGGAAATAAATTTTATTTCGAATAATGGATAATACCTTAAAAATTATGGCACAAAATTTAAGTGAAATGATGTAATGTTTGTTGTAAAATTAGATGAACATACATAATTCCAAAAATTAAAGTCAATGTTATTTACCTTCATAAACAATTTCAAACATTCCAATAATTTGGAATAGCTTATATGGTCTTTTGATGGTGGCTTGCAAATTGTCAAGTGATTAGCATCTTCAACTATGTAATAGTTATTGTTTGACAATCGAATAGTTGAAGTCGTTGGCACTAAAATTCCCTATACACGTGCAAAAAATATTTTAGTTTAAACTCCTTGATGTGATTGGATTTATGTTAATATACATGTTGTCAAATGTAATGTACTAACCAAATGATAATTGGAACAATAACTTAGATTTTATGTTCAAACTATATAAATAAAATAAAATTGTAACATAACCTCATTTAACCATGTTACAAATGAATTTAAAATAAAACTACAAAGGTGTTGATTTGATTTAATATTCTATTCACAATGAATTTGCAATTTCTATTTCGAATACATGTTGCAATGGATATGTGGACAAAGAAGGGAAATTTAAGACCAATTTCACAACTAACCTTAGTAGTTTCAAAAGTTAAACCAACACAAGTTTCTATAATATAAAAAATGTTCAACTATGGAACCTAGTGGGATAGTTAATATGTTTAGATGAAAATCTTACCCATTTATGGTCAATCGACAATCCTTCAGCAAATGCATATATGTTGATGTCTTCGCAAATATTGCGAAAGTCTATTGAAAGTTGTTCCATTTCTCGATCGAAAGATTTCAAATTTTTCAAAAAACCTGATTGGGTTTCATCTTCGGCGATTTGTTGATATTGCCACTTGAAGTATTTTGATAGATCTTCGGTACCACCGGCATGTGGTACACTATAAAACACCACACCTTTTAAATTTTTCAAAAATTTCTTACAACAATTTTGTCTTTTAACATCCAATTTAGTTATTTGCTTTTGATATTCATGTTTGTGCATTTCAACCACCAAGCTTTTGAGGACAAGACCTCCAAAACTATAAGCAACCATTGCCACTGGTCCATCCCAAAGAGTTTCATACCTACAAAATATTTCAAAATACACCAAAAATGCATCAACAACATTTTTAATGGTAATGTACATGTGCAAATAGTCACAACATCATATATTGTATATGGTGCAATTTGTCAATTAACACAACAACCTAGGCCATGAGTCCATAACATATTTGTTTATAAGTTTTTTTTTTTTCATTTTTCATTTTCATTTAAAAATTTACCTATAAAACATTCCAACCACATGTGGGTAAATAAGTTATTATGCACAAACATGTTGGCATTTAATTCCAAATGTTAATGTATAAATAAGTTTTTATGTGTTACATTGACAATTTAATTCAAATAATAAAATGTAGGAAATTGGAAGTAAGATATATTTGTTTAAAAAGTAAAGATAGTTACAAAATGGATTCAAATTTAATAAATTATATAGGTAATTGAATTTAGTTTGAATGCCGAAAATGAAATTTCAGAAAGCTCTCGTCACAAATTGTCACTACAACCAAATTGGATTCCCATGGTTTGATAATGTGAACATAAACTTTGTTAATAATTCACATGAAAATTAACACCAAAGCCACATTTCATGTTCTCTTCAATGGATTTGAAAGTTCCAAAATGTTCAAGATTTAATGTGTACCACGATAATGCTGCACATAAACAATTTATTCAAAGATGTCAAAATGTAATCAATTGTTTTTAGTTCAAACACACAATGAAAATAAGATGCCCATAAATAAAGAAATTCTCACACCTTGAATCTGTAACCAAGCTTTCAATGAGGTTTTGGCCAATTTCAATCACATGATTGTGGACACTTGCCACAATGTTAGAATCATATGATAGTGACAAAATTTTGACATTGTCATTCAAGTCCTTTGCGATCCACATTTGTGGCCAACATACACATTCTTCTTTACCATCGATGGGGCGTGTTGTCCATGTTTGCTTCCAATCATCATCAATCCCATCAACAATCCCATGGAAAAAAATTATGGTCAAATTTGGGTGCTTTGAAGTGCAATCGGGATTTAAATCATGCACCGGGTAACGCTGCAAAAGAAAAAAAAGAAATGTCAACAAAATTCATCAAATAAGTCTTGAGAATAAATTGATTATACATAAAATCAAAGAAATGCAAAATTCCTGAAGTGTACAATCACAATATTTGACAAAATACATATTGTTAATTGAAAATGTAAAGTAGAAGAAGACAATAATCTTTGAATTAAAAAATACCATATTCATCTTGCAACATTATTTATTTTAAAGTTTTCGTTCCATTCCCATATTTGCAATTTTTGGAGGCTTGTTAATTTGTTTTCAAAAAGTCAAGTGAATCACAAAAGAAAGTCATTTACATGCAAAGTAAGTTTCAAAATATAATTCAATAATTGACTATCATCACATAATGGTCTAATGGAATATTAACCAATAAATTTAAGGACTGATGCTAAAAATTAAACTCTTCAAATTTTAGGTTCTTTAAATATAATAACCTAATTATTCTAATTCATTTTCATTTCACTACTTTTTCCACAAATTTTGGCCACCAAGGGTTGCAATTCCTAAGGAATTGGGACACAATCACAATAATAATGTCCAAGAAAATTCTTTAATAATTATGTTGTTGGATTTAAACCACTTTGGAGTTATTCACAATCTACATTGAAAGTTGCAATCCTTACACATTCTATATATGAACATAGCCAATTCCAATTGACAAATTCCCTCCCACCAATTTTATTTGTTATAGCAATATGAATCCCAAATGTAAGAGTTTGTTTTGATATCACTTCATTTCATATCGGTTGATTTACATGATGCAACGAAAAAACAAGCAAAATTATCGATACTCAACATGGAAGTTCATAAACTAATATCAAATTTCAACATGTAGCTTCAGAAACCCCAAGAAAAAGAGTTATGTAAAACAAGTTCAATCATAAAATCAAGAGGACGCACCACATATGTGCTTTGTCTAGAGCTTGAAGGAGCATTTTCACCCATGACTGGAGCTGTGTAGATCACACTAGGGATCTGCATAACATCTCATGTTCTTTGTTTTGGTGGCCCTTGTGAAACATCAACATCTTTTCTCTTATGGTGAGAGAATGAACTTTCCATACCTCCCACTACTCAAATTCCATTCAGTAGCTCTCTCCTATATGTTTTCTCTTCCCTTTCTACTTTCCTAAAACCTGCTAGAAGTCCTTTGCCCTCTCAAAAGCATACATGTTATAAAGTCCTCCATCAGCAACGCACATTCACTGAACCTGATCTTTTGGCTAGCTCTCTGTACATATTGATGCCTTTCCTCTTCATGAGCTCCTTGAAATTTTCACACTCTTCTCTTACTCCTTTCCTCTCGTCATAAACTCTTATTTTCACAGATCTTTCTTATTTGTTTTCTCCTCCCATAGAACTTCCTAGAAGGCGTGTGGCACCACTGATGACAAGTACACGTTTACCGAGTCCGTGCGCACTCAACCATTCATTCATCTTTGTCTTGGACACAAGTGGTCGATTTCCATCTCATAATTGAGGACAGAGTTGGCAATGTAGGGTTGATCTGTAAACGTGTTTGATTGGTTCCGTCCAGGCTTCATTATTGTCACTATTCTTCTACATCCAGATGTTTCCTGTTTACTGATTTTACCCAGTGTCAGTGTTTAGCGCTATGGCAGAGATCATGTTGGGCAAGTCATCTTCACTTGGTGACATGGGTGACTATGATTACAGTAGCTAGAGCCTTTGAGGGAGAAGGAAGCTACATGGATGGTCATAGCAAATAAATCCATAGTGGAAAAAAATATATTGTAGAGAGGTAGATGTGTTATACATAGGTGGGTGTTGGGCATGGGACCATGGGTTTGACATGTGTGAATCTACCTTGTAGGGTAGAGGCTACCAGCTTTAGAAGCCTATTCCTAATTATTGCAACTTCGGTTATTTGCGAAGCTTGAAGGTTGGCTGCCCTACCAATTTGGAGGTAAATATATCGATGACGTCTTGGTAGAGTCCTCAGAAAACCTATGACTCACTAGGGATGTAGACCATTGTGGGGCGGGTATTATAAACTGCACAAACCCCTGCTGGGTATCATGGCAGTTTTTAAGGTTCATAATCACAATTCTCAGAAATATCAAATACCCATTTTAAATGTATAACCCATGGTTGACAATTTGAAGTAGTCAAATAACCACCGGTTCTTCTTTGAAACCTGGCAGTTCTTTCAAGGTTTTGATATATCCAAAACCGGCTGTTCTCCGAATCTGAAATGTTTGAAAAACCAGACAGTTATTTTTAAAAATCAAATTTGCCCCGGACACTGATATCGGCAGACACGAGTGACACGCGGGGGAAGGGGCGATGAAATAATGAGCGCTTGCTGGGCCTCGGCATCTTTACACACGAGAAATTTGTGGATGTGCTGAAAAAGCAGACGTTGGTGGGCACAGCACGCAAGCCACTTTCACCTGTACGAAGTTACTGGGAATCAACTGCGGCCGTTCCCATTACTGACGCAGTCCATATTAAAAAATTAGTGAGTCAGTGAGCTGGTCAAAAGTTAGTGACAAGTGTTTGAGGGAGCAGGAGGCCTACGGCGCCTGCAAGAAATTCTGGACGCTAGTGAATCCACCTAACTCCTGCCAATTTGAGATCTTGAGACCTGATTTGTTCTTTTCTCTCTCTCTCTCTCTCTCTCTCTCTCTCTTGCTGAGTCTCTTTCTCACTTCCACCCAATCTGTTGCTTTCTCCTATGTAGCCCCTCTCTCTCTCAACTTGACATCCTTTTGGGAAATAAGATCAATCTGGCTTTAATTCGTCTTGAGAAATAAGATAACTTTGAGGGTTAATCCTTCTGGGAAATAAGATTAATCTGGAGTTAATTCTTTCTGAGAAGTCAGATTACTTTGAAGGTAAATCCTTTTGGGGAATCAGAGGAATTTTGGGGTTGACCTTTTTTGGAAATAAGGCTATTCTGGGGGGGTTTGTTTTTTTGGCATTCATTTTACATGGAGCAAATATATGATTTGCTAATAATATGACTAATTTGAATTTAACAAAATAAAAAAGAGGACCATTTTGAGGATTTGATCATTTTGGGAAATAAGAGTAATTCACATCAACTAAATACAATTATTTGTGGGCTCAACTGATTTAGAAGTCATTATGTGTAGGGTAAAGCCCAAGGGTGTGGACATTTTCAAAATAAGGGATCTAGGACGAGGCAATAGTACAGAGATATCATATTTGATGAAATATCTCAAGGTTATGGTCTTGTGATATCCGGAGTAGAATCTAGATTTAAAATATTGAAATCTAGATAGGATATCATAATCCTACCTAGGAAGAAGATCACAATCTTACCTAGATCTCCATATCAAGTAGGTATGGGGCTAAAGGAAAAGGTTTTGGGTAAGGTATAAGGTCTAGGGTTGTTGATAGGGCTAGAAAGTGAATGTTAAAGCTACCTAGATTTAGTATCCTAAGTTTTGAAAGCTTTTAATTGGGTTTGAAAAAAAATTAATGCGGATTATGAAAACTAACTTGAATATTTGCTTGATTATATATTCGACATTCTCAAAAACTGGTCAAATATTTTAAAAATGTATTTGATATGCTTTTTGGATTTTTGAAAAAAAATACTAAAAAGCTAGTAATTCTCAAAACCTATTTTAAAAACTAGATCCAATGGATATTTTTTAAATGTGATATTTGCTCAACATGGTGTGAACTCAACATATAAACATTGTTTTGCAAGGTAAATAGTGTGGCATGCACAATTGGTCCAAGTGTGAACCCATTGCATAAATATAAGGTGAACTCAACATATGAACATTATTATTTAAGGTACATACTCAATTTTTGAAGATCCAAATATGAAAGGAAATCTTACTTAAATTGCATGGTAAACATGTTTCTCTAAATGTAAACACATTATTGAACTGATTTTTTTTTTCAAAACCTAATTTTTGTAATTTATATCAAATTTCAGTGACAAAGATAATTCAAAATTCAATATGTCATGCACCTTAGGTCTAGAAATTATGAAACAAATTCCATTAAATCCCAATGATTCAAGAATTTTCCAATATTACCAAGAATGCACCTAGATTCTACTTTTTTTTTTCATTTGATTCAATTCAATTGTCATTCAAAAAAATGTTCAATATTCAATATTCAATAACGTGTGTGACATGGTTCCAAACACTAAAAGAAAAATTGTTGTAAATATAACCAATTTTTGCAACTAAACGTTTTCAATATAATTGCAAATGATAATTTGTAATTGCTAAAATTGGTTGCAAATGACTATTTTATTCTAGTGAAATGTCACAAAACCAATGTCTGTACCCTATGCATTGAGAGCTTCTCAACAATACCAAGTGTGTAATTGAAAACCTTACAATTTTGTGTTATCTTAATGTGACAAATTTTGAAAAGCTAATTATTTTCATATTTTGAATTTTGGTTGAATTTTAGCGACAAAGCTCATTTAAATTCAATATTTCCCTGATCATATGTTGTTTTGATTGTGAACCAGTTACAAAATAGACTGAACTCAACATATGACCATTGTTTTGCAAGGTGTATGTATGAATTTAAATATATTTGTAACTCATGGAATTCCTTAAAATTATTATTGACATTGTAAAAAAGGATAAAAGATGAAAATATTGTTATAGAACAAACACAATTAATTGATGAAATCAAATGGTTTGTATGTCTTTTAAATTTGATAATTTTTGTCCTTCATGCAAATATGACTTACCACCAGTTAGAATAATTAGAAAAATTGATTTTCTTTCTTTCATAATTTATTGTACATGGATGTCCTTTTTACATTTATTTTATTTAAGCCATTGTCACATTTTTGCATCTTTCACATTTTCATATGTAAATTGATATGATATTCCACTATAATTACATATTTAAATTAAATTACTGAAACTAGTGGAAATGGAAATGGAAATATTACTAACCACACAATACACCAACCATTTAATATATTAATATTATGATTTCAAATGCAACTAAATTACATAACCTTGGATGAATCCAAAGCCTTTTTCCCCAGTAAAAGGGTTCTCATTATTATAATAGTTCCTTGCGATATACTACAATTGCAAAGGAAGAAACCTCATCTTGGATGGTGATTAAAGAGATTATGATATTTGTAGTATAAAATAAAACTAAAATAAAATACTAAAAAAAGTGGAAACATGTTAATTTGTAGACCAAAACTTTAAGAGCTTTGGAACATGATTATTTAAAGAAATCATTATGACAATTTCCTAATTGCAAAGGGAAAGGGCAGTTGGAGAAGCCTTTCCCCTTGTTTTCTTCTTTTTTTTTCTTTTTTTCTCTTTTCTTGCACACCATTTGAGGAATAATTAATATGCTAGACTGTGGTGGTTGGTATGGTACGGACATTGGCGAACTAGATTTGTGTGGAGATTCCTAAGAATGGTTAATACTCTAATAGTTATAAAATCCCCTTGTAAAAAAAATCTGAAAAAAAAGACTTCTTAAAAAACATTTTCTAGAAAAAAATTGATATGCTATATAACAAACAAATTGAGTTGCCATAGGGAAGAAAATTTGGATGTCTTCGGTCTGGACCCCTCTAATCATCTGGTAAGTATGAGGCAATCAGATCTGCTATAAGTGAAGCCAACAAGCAAGTGATTGGATTTATTGTGACTAAAAAACTAAGAAAAACAATTAGATCCAACAATGAGTAAGTTAACAAAGGAATGAACAAGTAAATTGGATCTATCTCTTTTGAGTAAGAAAATAAGACAAGAAATTGGAGGGGTCTGTTGCAAGAATAACAAAAGCAATGAGGATCTGTTGTGGAGTGAGAAAATAATTAAAGACAACCAAATCAGATCTGATGTCAGTAGATGAGTTTATGATCAGTTGGGTTGTTTTTGCGTTGCAATGTAGTTGAGAAATTCATATGTTGATAGCAGTAAGTATGGGGATTACAGAATGCAGTGCATAAGTTGTAGACAACAACCCAGACATGTAGACAAATATCCTTAACTGGCCATGCAAAGATCCATGCGAAGGAAAAGCCTAATTAGTCATATTAATCAAACTGACATAGCACATCCTGCTGAGGAGTTGCCAAGGATTCACGGGTTGGGCCACCATAAGATGATTACCTCCAGGCTGTTCAAGACCCTGTCATTAGTCTTACCTGACCCCTTCTACCACTCTTTGGTGAGGGAGCCATGACCAAAACTTTAGTAATAGCACTTGCAATCGACCAAATATTAAACTCTTGGCAGGTCCTGGACCGGGTCCACCCCTTCCCCTTGGAAAAAGACCTCTTTTTGCCACCATCATCACAGGCAATGAAAAAAGGAAAGCCAATTCAGACTAGGAATGCTATCACAAATCATAATTTGTTTAGATCCCTACATATGACATTTGCTTTTGATCTCTATACATAGGGTGCCTTCTAGGGGATATAAAAAATATTCCTATAACAAGGGAGCTTAGAGGGAGAATTTAGAAACCTCTTGTTATGATGAATCATTGGCAAAACCAATGAGATTTAAGCTCATAACTTTTTTGGAGGCTTTTTCACATCTTACCCTGGAGTTGGTAGCAAGGATTAGGAGGACATTCTTTACCATTGTGGATGTTTAAGAATAATATTTTATTTATTTTGTTTCTTTGTTTCTTTACAATGTATAAATCGTAAGGTATAATTATATTTAATTATAAATCTTTGGTGGGAGGTTGGAGGGCAGGTTTTTCTTTCAAGCTGTATTTGGTGTGGAGAGTGGACTGTCATGTGTCCACTTGGACAGTGGACTTTCCATGAAAGTTTTGGGGGGAGGGGGGATGGAGGGGGGGAAAGAGAATTTGTTTTCCTTTCAGCCAATGGGAAGGCCCAAGGTGCCTTGCTTTTATTCCTTTTAAGTTTGCGGGGGTGGGAAGGATTTTTTTTTCATTTTTCTCTGTTTCCCAATGTGTTTCTAGGGTGTTCCCTCTAAGTTCCTAATGGGTTCCCAATATGTTCCCCCAAGTTCAGAATGTGTTTCCAAACATGTTCTCCATTTAAGCACCTCACTTGTATCCCATATGCTTTGGCAAATGTTGTTCTCCTTTCACGTATATAGGCGAGCCTAAGGGGAGGAACTGCAAATATCAGAACAAAACCTTTTATTTATGAGGAGCCTCCATTATTTTATCTTTTGGGGAGCAATGGGCCAATCAAATTCGCTTGTCGCCCCCCGCCAAAAAGAAAAAAAAGAACTTGGAAGGTACTTTGTGTCTTTACTAACACTTCTCCTCCTCATCACCTGGCCGCAGTGAACCGGCACCCACCACCGCACCATCCACCGGATGCCCATTATGACTCAGTTGTGGATGAACCTTAACTGGGTTAATATTTGGTTTCACCTAGGTAACCAATTCTGTAATAAGTAGGTCTCATATATAGGTAGGTAGGTAGGAAAATAGGTAACAACTAGGTAAATAGATGGTTTACACATAGGTAAGGTCTAATTTTACTACCTACCTACTAACAACCCTCCACTTGTGAGTTGTTAGTAGGTAGGTAGTAAAAAAAAGCACTGAGCTAACCACCATGATTAGCTAGGGAACGGTTGGGTATCCAGCCCATTACTGACGCAGTCCATATTAAAAATTAGTGAGTCAGTGACCCGGTCAAAAGTTAGTGACCAGTGTTTGAGGGAGCAGGAGGCCTACGGCGCCTGCAAGAAATTCTGGAGCTAGTGAAGCCACCTAACTCCAGCCAATTTGAGATCTTGAGACCTGATTTGTTCTTCTCTCTCTCTCTCTCTCTCTTTTGCTCTTGAGGATTTGGTACATGTGTGCACTCTTCTGATGGCCCCAAGTTTGATTTATGTGGGGGAAAAAAGGACTGGATCGGTCAATACTCCAGGCTCAGAGTTTTTAAAAGGGGTAAAAACTGATTCTTTACTTCTTGAGGAGTATTTCCTATCCAAACAAAATGTGAAGCACCCATATTTGATAAATTTAGAATTTAGGTCTGCTCAATCTAACATACGACATAAATTTGCTGAAAGCTTTAAATACAATGTTCCATGAAACATACTTGGGGAACTATGTATACATGTTCTTCTTGGAAGGTGTATTCACATACATCACATGCTGCTCTTTTAAAAACAGGGGTTAAAAGATACATATGAAAGAAGCTGCCAAATTAGGACCCTGAAGAATTGGGCTAGGCAATAATGTCCATTTTGGCATAAAGTTGATCCTTGAACACCCTGCCCTTTTTAACCCTCAACACCACACTCACAAAATTTTCATGCTGCAAAAATGATGGAGTGGTTTGGCAGTTTATGAAAGGAAAGGACAACTTATGAAGCCATAATCCTCCAATAAGATGTTGGCCAAGGATTACCATTAAGACATACAGATTTCAAGCATCAGAGTTGCAAAGGATCCAATGTGGAAGGGGACATTCAGCCCCAACATTTTCACATTACATGAAGTGATTTTGATAACAACCCTTGCATCCAAAACTGGCAATTGCTCCTTCTAAGGAAGGTCATATAAAGTCAGGTACATAGTAAGAGTATTGTGAGCCAAACCCTTGTGGCATCGCTGCAATAGAGGAAAGGTCCTTAATTTCTCATACCGTAGAAATCTCAATGGACGGGCAAAGATATGCATGCATCCTACGTTGTTAATGCCATGGCAGGTCATGCTCTTTTGCAGCTGGATTTTTACAGTAGTTCAAGTGGTACCATATATAATGGAAGGAGAAATTATGGAACGTACGGGTGAAAGGAAGACTTTTAGTACAATCTTGCAAATGAAAAATCGGTAAAAGAGGTCCATAGTCCAAGAGTGAAAGGAAGACTTTTATTACAATCTTGCAAATGAAAAATCGGTAAAAGAGGTCCATAGTCCAAGAGTGAAAGGAAGACTTTTAGTACAATCTTGCAATTGAGAAATCCGTAAAAGAGATTCTGGCCAGTGTCCTTTGCTGGTTCCTACTCTAATTAGTTCACATGGCCTCTTCCTTGTTCAGCGCTGATGGTACTTGATACTTATTACTATCAACCAGGCCCATATTGCCCTCAGTCTACACTTTGTACAACTTGGCCAGACTCAACTAACGGCCACCAGCGCACCATGTAGAATGGCTGGTGTGTGGATTAGAAACAAATTTTAATTCTGTTCCTGTCATAGATAATCACAGTGGTTAGTTATGCAATAACCATTCACCTACCTAGTTGCCACCAAGTACCTTACTTTCTCACTTGCATAATTTGCACTTGCATTCCCTACCTACTTGCCAAGGTACTTGCTCACTTCATAGGTGGTGAAGTGGGGAGTTATAGGATAGGTTACCAAGCTGGAACCATGGTA
>Ga0209208_10008388_pt1 | contig 13771 bp, 7 predicted proteins | sample S1TSphfallax_3_FD_187694 | JGI IMG/M metagenome (GOLD analysis project Ga0209208, IMG submission 187694) | Host-associated microbial communities from peat moss isolated from Minnesota, USA - S1T2_Fd - Sphagnum fallax MG (SPAdes) (version 2) | ecosystem: Host-associated > Plants > Peat moss >...
GGAGCGTTGCAGAGAATACTATATGGGGGAAGGTGGTGGCTTCCCCCGAGTCCGGGCCGTGGTGAGTCTTGTGTGTCAAAGTGCCCGTGGCTTGTCCCAACACCCAAGGGTGTTCCCGAATGTGAACTAACCACTTTGTGGTTTGTTTTGGATGCAGAATCAAGCTTGATCTTCTAGTCCCTCTTCCTAGTCGAATCCCGAGACTTCTAGCACGCCCCTCTACCCCTCTTTAGTGCTGGAAGTTGGGAACGCCCTTCCAAGTCCCAACTTTCCGCAACTACACGTAGTTGAACCCTCAAGTGGGTTCAACCCGGGACTTGGGAATGCGTCAATGAAGTTTTGCTACAAAGCCTTCAAAGTCCCCCTTGTTTCCTTCTCCTTTTCTTGAGTTTTTTCCAACTTTTATTGAGTCTCATGGAATTCTTGATCCAACCGTTTTTGAACAAACATGAACCTTGCATTATTTTTCTCCCATTCCCACTTGTGGGCTTCAAATTCCAAGGGATCAATCTAGTGCTCAACACGCTCTTGCTCATATAATATTATGCCTTGCAGATGCTCCAACTCCAAAAGAAGACGCTGAATTCTTTTCCCATAGGACCATTTCACATATTTCACTTTCTTAGCTAATGCATGTACCAATTCTACTATTTGTACCAAGTAGATGCAAGGTAAAATGACTTACAACCTTGAAGATAAAAATTCCATATTTGACATGTTTAATTGGGTCAAGGATTAAGTAACCAAAAAACCTTTCGATTTTGATGTTATTTTTCAAAAATAAATGCATACCTTATTGCAGGCCCCTATTTTATGCTTCTTTAAAAAACACTAGCTTAAGAAACCCCAATTTGAGGTAGCTATGGACTTTATGCATTTTAAGAACTTTCATGCTATTTAAAAGTCCATAACAAAAAATTTATAAATCATATCATGTTAATCTTTTCAAACTTGTGTTTTAAAAAAACAGACTCATCATATTCCAATGCCTTATATAACATACTATGATTATTAAATTGTTTCAAAGTCCATATACAAAAATTGTTACTAATTGGCAAGTCCAAAACTTCGACCTCCAAAGTCCATAACATTTTCAACTTAATGAATTATGCAAAACAATTTATATTTTCATTTTTATAATTAAGTTGAAAATTAAAACCCAAGTCCCTAAAATCAAATTGAAACTTCAAATGATAACACCCTTGCAAAATTTAATTTGTGACACAAAAAGTGAACCACTTTACCTTGCATCTACCCTACCTCCATGGAATCCTCATGCTCTAAAGAGAATTCAACTCCTGTTCCTTCTCAGTAATAATCAAGTGCAAAGATAGAGTCATCTTTAACATCACTTGTTTGGGTAGGGTTTATTCCACCTTCATGAATAAATCATGACGCTCCATATTTGACAAGGATACATGTCGAATTTGGTTGGACTCCTTCATTTGCTTGTCTATTGATGGTTGTGCCTACCATCATCGACTGGGTCACAAGAACTATTTTCGAATTTGGTTGGGTTTCATTTCTGTCTCCTACCGAATTTGGTTGAGTGTTCTTGGCTTTAAAGTCATATCTTCTATTATAGACTCTTCATGAAATGTATCCACCATGGAAGTATCTAGCAATATGTCAGTGGATTGTTGATCTTGGGAATTTGGTTGATGTATAATCATCTCCTACACCTTTTCATCTATTTGTATCTCATTGTGGAAAATACCTCTTTCATGCACCGTTTCTATCAATAGATATGCTTTCTTGTGCACATGTTCCTCTTCCACAAGTAAAATTTCTTCCTATGAAGACACTACAACCAAATTAATGCCTATAGATGGAATTGAGGGCACTCGAAGTGTCCTCTTCCTTATTTTCTTTGGGCGTTGAAAAAAAACAATTGGTTCCTCTTCATCTTCCTTTATGTATTTTAATGCATCATAATGTTTTGCCACAAGAGTGAAGGCATGTCTAATTAAACTATTCCCTACCTTTCTTGCCTTCTTCTAAATTATGATCATTTCCTTATGCAATTGTACCTTGAACCATTTGGCCCAATTGACCATACCTCTTTTAGTGGTACTAACTACAGATTATAGGTTTTTGAGACGTAACAATTACCTTGTCAAAATGTTGTAACCTATGCCAATGTTATTAGTCACATATGCATCCCAAAATCATGAACCTTTGCAAGGATATACCTTTAATCATGCTTGTAATGGTCTTTTTTCCCTACTTCAAAGTATTTTGACCATTCTTCATTGTACACTTCTCGCATAGGCATTGCAATCCCTTTTGTTAATAACTTGAAATTTTGACTAATGTCAAGAGAGGCTAAACAAATTTGCTTGTCCCACAAGACGCTTGCCACATTGTGACCCTCGCCTTAGGTAATTTTTTTAGTAGTAGGGAGGTCAATTGTGTTCTAGTTGAGCCAGCATATCAAATTTGCTTCAATCATCCATGTGTTTTCCTCCTTTTTGGTTGCCCACATTGTGATGTACATGCATGCCAGGAAATTAATTTGATCCAACATCGCAAGTTGGATTTCCATGTATGTATCCTTTGTTTTGGATTTCATCCTCTTTGCCAAAAGAGGACGCAACTTTGAATTTGTGTTTCCCCATTGCTGACTCCAAGCATTACTCCTTGTAATGGTTGAATTATCTATTCCATAACATGAGATCGTCGTCATAGTGGGTGGGCATGTTGGTTGCTTGATCACTCCTATTAAAAAATAATCCAATCCTTAATGACAAATCAACTCTTCAATTTCTACTTCTGAATCTACACTCAAAAGTCTATAGGCTGTAAGGTCTTTTTTATACATTTTAGTTTCTCCTAGTGGTCTGCAATAATGAAAGAAAGAGATGTTATGTTCAAGATCTAAATTGCTAGGTGTCTATTGTTTTGTCTCCCAATTTAACTTTGTATCAAAGGACAACAAGAGTTTTTTTAAAGACGAAGTGTGCATTGGTTGTTTTTTTTCCACTCTTTGCACCATTATCCCTTTCTTCTCTCCCTCTCACTACTACGTAAATTCCTTGTTCTTTCGCTTGATTTTTCTTTTACTTCACAAAATAATTAACATGGAGATCATCTACTTTGACTTTTACTACACGTTCATTCCAGTCATTCAAATAATTTTTTTATGTAGGTAATAACTTCCCATGATGTCAAAACCGTTGCTACAAATTTTATAAGTAATTATTTTCTTGATGAGTTAGGTACAAAGTCAGTGGCCATAAAGGTTTATTAGGTGGAATTGTTGTTGTCCTAGAAATTGGTTTGACTGATGTGTCACAATGAGTGGTCATGTCACATTTTTGTTGTTTATGATCCTTAATCCACTTTTTACGTAATGTTGTAATGATTTCACCATTGTAATTTTTATTTTGTTTCCTCAAGAGATATTCGTTATGGAAGATGTCAATGATAACATACGTGAACAATTCCAAGTCTTTAATATCATAGTCATTTGGAATGTGACTTCGTGAAGCTTTGCAAGCTATTGTTTGTCCTCAACAATCCTAATATTTTGAAAAATTCGGTTTCTTCATATAAGGAAAATTTTCAACATGTGTGAAAAAGATGGATTGAATTCGACCGACCAAGCCAAGAATTCGGAAAAAACAAGAAGACTCAAGCTTATAAACAATATGTTTGACATGTTAACCCGCAAAAGTCATGTTTGACTTATTGGCTACTAAAACATGTTCCACGTCTCACATTATTGTGCCAAGTTAAATGTAAATATCAAACTTGCAATCTATTAACACTTTTTGTAAGCCTATGCTTTCCTAGTTTGCCAGGATAAAAATGAAGTTTTCATAATTGTCCCAAAAGATTGCTATATTAAATAGCACAACGGCGTAGCAAATAAGGCGCAAGAATATATATATATAGAAAAAAAACTCGATTTAATTATATATAACTGATTTTTTTTGCAGTAAATATTTTTTTCTATTTCATCTAAGCCTTTTCATCGAAGGTTGAGGCTTTAGGTTTCTTCTTAGCCACCCCCCCTTTCTTCGACTTAGTTTTCACCATTATTCCAGCATCTCTAAAGCACAAATTGAAATTTTATTTAACAAAAATTTATGAAAATCTTTTCAAAGCACTTCACTATATCAACAGTAAACCATCATAATCATCATCACTATTCCGATAGCTGGCTAGGGCTGATTCAGGCTCCTACCATGCATGTAGTTTCACCCTAATGGGTGCTCTAGGGGCTTGATAAGCCTTATGGCATGCCAGGAGCCCGAATCGACCATAGTTGGCTCACTAGCTAAGGGAATCCTCCTGCCCAAAAAGTTTCATTTGTGCCCAATGAGCCTGCCACTGCAGCAGATTGCGCATAATTCATAAGTCTGAAAAAAGGCCTAAATAGCCAGCCCTGACTTTCAGCTTGTCCAGAGGTCCGGACGCCAGACACCTTATTTTGTTTTGAAGGGAAGTTTCAGTTCTCGATCCGCTAGTTTTTCTTTAATCTCAGGAATTTCTGGTTTCAGTTCCCGCTAATATTCAAATTTGATGCAACTTGCAGCAAGAGCATCTCGAGCGGTGCTCAAGATGTTACGCTGCGAAAATATTTTTCACAGCCAAGTCAAGTTATGTACTCTTTTGCAACCCCACCCATAAAACTGGAACAGCAAATAGGTGGGGGACTGCTAATAGTAAACCACCTGGACGAATCATTATGATGGGTCAATCAGAAACACTGAGCATCAGTTCGATCACATTTATTACACTGTTTTCTGCAGGTGCACAACGCTGCTGCGCCTTTTACTAGCCACGGCAATGCGTGCAATTATGCAGAGCCAAAACCATTTTCCGGAGCCAAACCGGCAGACTTTGGATTTTCTTCATCCAATTTTACTCTGCAGGATCACATACCGAGTACCGCTGGAGATGCTCTTAGGTCTCTGAACAGTTCTCTAAATTCCTACAGCTTTGGTGTTTTCCACAATCGCTTGTTTTGAAGCTGGGTATACACCTTCACCAGCACTATACACACAATGCAAGATGAGACATTGTGTCATTTCAATGTTATATAACCAATTACAACCATGACTAAAATGGTACAATAGCATTTTGTTCCCTTTCTTATGGGGTGGTAACTCCAGAGGAGTGTGGAGTTCACCAAATAACTGCCCCCAAGTTGGGATAATAGCATTGTTAACCCTATCTGTATACAACCACCTGTCTGTATGCAGACAAGGGTTATAGTATTTCCTAGTTTACTAATGTACAGAGGGTGTTGAATAGGCTCTTGTATAGGTGTGCAGAAAAATTGTTATGGCCAAGAAATTGTTGGATTTGGTTGTCCACAATCCCCAATGAAGCGCTGAAATCCCCTCGTGCCTATGGGGAGGTAAATTGTGGTTTAAAATGCCTGCTCCTTGCAGTGTTAAAAATTCGGTCCAGAGCGTTACACAAAACTAAAACATACCTGTCACCTTTGTTTTTTTAATAGAGACTTGCACCAAAAAAAACCAAGGTCTGTCAAAAGAAAGACCACAAGACTGTGGAAGCTGCTTGAAAGTTCAGGTTGAGAGTCAGTTTCCATCAGGAGGCTCATGCGCAATACTATGCTCCGATTCAAGTCTTAGTACTAGCAAGCTTGGATTTGGAGTTCTAGTCCTAGCAAGCAGCTGAACATGCAGACAGTGAACCAGCTCAGAACTTGTTCCCAAAACTATCCAACACTAGTAGTTGGTAAAGCATTGGGTGATATTTCCTAGTGTATTTTGGAGGGCACCTTATTATATCTATGAATTTCCCTATTAGAAAAGAGGAGGACAAATCTTATGCCTCCTCCTTAAGACTGAGAGTGATGTCATGCGTACTCTCACTTAAGTATAAGAACACAGAGCAAGTACCTGTAAGAACCCTCCCCCTCTCCCATGTCTCATTATCTAGTATGGTTAGGCCCGCTTACTTTACGCTAGGAGTCAGGGCCATAAAGTTCAGCATTTATTAATGTTTTGGAGCAGATTGGAAAGATTGTTTTCTATTTCAGCCTTGACTCCTAGTGTAAAGCCCTTGGGGCTGATTTCAACTTTTGCAGCAATAGAAATGCTTGATTTGAGCTGAACATTGGCCTTGACTCCTAGTGTAAAGCCCTTGGGGCTGATTTCAACTTTTGCAGCAATAGAAATGCTTGATTTGAGCTGAACATTGGCCTTGACTACTAGTGTAAACCGGGCCTTAGATTCAAGATAAGGTCCACCTTGAGCCTTATCGAAGGGCAAAGCTCACAAGTGAGGGGACATTATCCAAATAATGGGGCCTAGGACAACTTACAAGGCAGCACACGGAGCTGGACTCAGATTCTGCCTTGTCCTAGGCCCCTTATTTTGGGAATGCCCCCGGACCTGCTGGGGCTTACTGTGCACATTATTGCTCCTGTTTTTCTGAAGTAGTTTGAAAATCAAACCAAACAAACCTTATAAGTACTTAAGGATTAGGGTTAAGTCATGCCGGTGGAAGACAAGGTTTTTGAAAAAAACACTAGGACCTGCAAGCAAGGGACTAAGGAGTTGACAATTTTGTTTTCAGTCTGCACTGCACTCTGCATGGAGGTATTAAACCCTAGCAGGACGGACGGATGGACGAGTCGGTTATGGTTTCGTGGTTTTAGTGTTTAGTACTCAAACCAACCTTAAAGGATCTTCATAAGGACCCTAAGCATATTCATAAGGACCTCAAGGTTCATTTGACAGTTCTTGAGGGAGTGAAGAATCAGTTCACCTATTCTTTCTTATGGCCCACTTGATTGGTTTGGATCCTTAGGTGTAGGTAGCATTAAGTAGCTCTACTACTAACTTGTAATAACCAACACATGTTGAACATTCTTCAAATGAAAATGTGGGACCAAATGAAAGTTATTTTTATTACTAAATCATTCTTTAGTTTTGTTAAATGAGTAGCAAGTTGCAATTAATGGTGTTCAAGGAAAAGGTGTCCGTGGTCTGGGAAAAAAATTGTAGGGGTGGCTCCCAACTCTACAATAACAATTAAAAATAAGAACTCACAACCCCATTTCTTCCAACAAAAAGTAAAATCGTGATACATGTCAAAAGTTTAAACAATCTTGAGTCTAGTTAGTAGCAAACTAGCCCTAGCTATCCATCAATACTAAGCCACAACAATGAAAATAAATCGGCAACAAGTGGACAACCTTTTTTCTAATGCATGTGCTTTATGGCACCTCCATAAAATCTTAAGCCCAAATTTAGGTGATTTATTTCAATTTTTTCTCAAGGTTTCCCTGAACAAAAAATAAGGGGGCAATTTTTTGCCAATAAAAAAAAGGTTGCAAGGCACTCCTTAATAAACAACCTCCTAAATTTTATCTCAATATCTTACATTTTGATTGATTTTTTAAATATTGAACTATATAGGAGGTAGTTAATTGATTTTGAAGATTTCATGTTTACAATTGAGTTTTTTTAATATTTCAAAATATTTTTCAATTTCCTTCCCAAAATCCATTAGCCTCATCGACCAAATCGTTTTTAGGCCCTACAATTCGGAACTAGATTAAAGTTCCAACTAATGAGTCTTATCAAAATAATAATCATTAGAAGTGAAAACCAACAATATAAAAAAATTGACCCTGACCCAAAACCAATGGGTTTTGATTTTTTTTTAATTAAAAAAAATTGGCAATTCTTTTTTAAACCTAAAATTCAAACAACACTAGTTTTAACCTTTTAAATGTTAAAAGTGGACTTTGACCCTCATTTGGTCTATAGCTAGTGTATTGTATAATATGTAAAAACAGCCCAAGAAATATTCAACTAAGGTAGTGAAATGGGATTTAGTTTAGAAACATTTAAATTTCATGATCAATTGCATTGTGTTGTTTTGGGTGGAATGTTAAACAATTCCCATCAAACTATATTTGGTGCACTAACCAGACTTATTTTTGGAACACTGCATGGTTTTATTTTATTTTGTGCAGTTTTGTGTCAGCCCCCAATTAAAACTTGACTAACAAAAATAAAATTAAAATAAAATTATTATTATCATTATGATTATTTTGTTTTACTATTGACTGGATTCAAATCAAGGACTGTAGGGGAACCATTAACAATACCCATTAATAACCTATTTTTGAGTAGTTGTTATTATATATATATATATATATATATATATATATATATATATATATATATATATTATTTATTTATTTTTTAATTTCCATAAAACATAAGTCAAAGCTTGTGTACAAAACATAATTTGAGCGGGGTGTTTAACGTTTTGCTTATTTTAACATTACATTAGTTCTTGTTCTAAGTTAAGGAGGACATCACATGCTACTTCCACTTTAGTAAAGTAAGTTGATTTTTTAAACAAATCCATGGTGAAGGACTTGTGTGCTTAATGAATACACAAAGGGAACGACTAGTTATATTTTGGAATGGGCCCTAATCAAACCTATTGCCATCCAACAAAATCATAGTTTGCCTTATTAAGCTCGTTGCATTCATAGGTGGAATGGACTTTATCATGCATGTTTCATAATATGTAGTACATGAACAATTTCAACAATAATTAAAATATTTTATGTTTTTTAAAAATTTAGAAAAATGTCAAGCCATTGTGTTAAAAATTCCAAAAGTAAGCCAAAACAAAATTTGTGCATTCTTCAAGGCAAGTCTAAAGCAATTACACTTGTTGCATTCGAAAAGGTTTTTTTTTTTTTGGATTTGACCCCAAGTCTAAAGGGTTTAATCATTTAATAATGACAACTAGTAAATGAATTGTAAAAATTTAAACATATGACGCAATTTTTTCTTAGTAACAATATTATATATTCTTGACATGCTACGAACTTCAAATTTTTAAATCCATGTGCCACAGCTAAATTGTCAAAATATGTTAACATTTTATAGTTTCCAATGTTTTTGTCATGGTGAAAATTCACCATTTTTGACTTTAAAAAGGGGTCCACAAAAATAACATCCTAAATTGAAGTAAGATCTTATTGACAACTTGTTCATAATGTCATCTATGGTTTGGGTTAATTGCTTATTTGTCAAATGATGAGCATTTGGACTTTTTTTTAAAGAAGCAAACCCCCTTCCTTGGACTCCCTCTTCACTTCAATATTTTCATGCATTTTGGTGGCTAATCACTTTCCATAGCTTTCAACTTGGCTTCCCACCTCACAACCCTTTGTGTCATAATGGATGTTGTAGTTTATGAACATGTATTTTGTATAATGCAAACTTGGGCAATCTTGTTTTCATTGCTAAATGATTGAATCGTTATTGTTCAAAACTCATCACCTAGCTTTAAAATTATGTTATGTTCAAATGTATTTTAAAGCTCAAACATATAAGTTGTAATTTCTAATCATTTTTCTTTTTTGGTGTTGAAGTGTGTTCCCCTTGTGTTCATTCAAGTTATTTCAAGGCAAGCCTTGAAATAAAGTTAAGCAATGAAGTTGTCACATTTTCAATTGCATCCATGGCCTTATTCAATGTTTTGTTGGTCCATTTGTCTTTAGTGTTCATATGATTACATTTATTAACTCTTTTCTATTTTCTTATTGATTCCTATCTAAAAGATGGTGAAACATTCTCCTTGTTTTGGCTTGGCTAGTCTTCCAATCCATTTCAACTCATAGCCTATCATTAAATTTAGTGATTGCAAAATTATTCAAAACTTTTACAAATATGCCCACTTAAACCCCTAATATCAAGCATTAAAATCTAATGGCCGATCACCAATACGAAAAATTAAAATGAAAATATTTTCAACCAAGCGTTTGGTGATAGGCTAAAGAAAGAACACCCATAAGGTTTTTTGTGTTCTAACACATGTTGCCTGCTCCATTACATGAGTGTTTGGTGACTAGCCTGTGTTTGATGATGGGCTAGTTTACCTTTGTTGAATTATACAAAAAAGGATTGAAAAAGGTGGGATCCATCATTCACAAACAAATAAGAAAGGTAATGATAACATTTGAAGCTAAAAACAAATTTGGTTTCAGATAAAATGAAACCCATTTATGGGCAAGCCTAATGCAATGATTAAATAGGGGGTTGATCACAAGAATAGGTTCCAATGCAATGGAAACAAAAGTGGGGGATTAAGTGAGTTTCTATAGTCATAAAAATGACCATAAACCAAAAATGGTCATGCAAGCTTCCCTTAGATTTATGACCATCAATATTCCCAAAAGGACTTCTAGGTTTTGTTTAGGGCTCCCTTAGACTAATGTAGGTTTAGAGGAATGTAGGTTTAAAGGAGTATATTCATTTCTAAAGTTGGCTATGTAAGATTTAAATTTATGAAATTAAGTGTTAAGATAACATTCAATTGCAACTTTTTTTGTGATAGATTAAGGGAATTAGATTTTGATCCCCAAGCATGGATATGCGTGGATGGTCAAAACTTTTCTTGTACATAATTAGACATGGGGAGAAAATTCTTAAGAGTAAACAAGGGTTATTTAAATGAGCTTAAGATAAATGGCGGAATGTCCATCACATTCGGTCGAAATTAGTGTGTGCTAAGTTTAGCAAAAGGATATAAAAGAAAGAAGCCACTTGCATATGGTCATGTGGCATAAAGTGGTGATTGTGAAAACTTGGAAGACAAAATTTTTGCGGCAATTAAAGGTTTTTTGCCTTTTCGTAATAATGGGGTGGCAAAATCTAGGTTTTAGCAGTTTTGGGAATGTTGTCAAGTGTAAATAACTTGGCACTAGTCAAACCAAGTAGGAATGGGCCATGGAAAAACCTCTTCATGGATCAATGTTTGTTTGGTGAAAGGCTTAAAGGTTTGGTTCAAACAATTTAACTTTGTGTTACAATTGTTGAAAGGTATTATCTTGTGGTCTATATCGATTGAAAGGAATGGCTTGGTGTTTAACATAAAAAAATGGCCTTAACATTAGGTTGAATTTGTTGTGTGTAGCCTTTTTTCATGGACTATGGGAGATTGATTTGGAAAGAGATTTTATATAATATTAGCAAGGTGTTGGATAAAGAAGTTGTTTTATTATCTAACTTTGATAAATTGTGGGGGCTTAGACATGTTATGTGTTGGAGATTGGACAAGAAATGTTTTTGGAGCTTTCAACATTTTAAGGCTAAGATTGTTGGGTAAGCTTTTTGTTACCTTGAAACCCTCAAGGTGAGGTCCTTTAGTATGGCTTGGTGGTTGTTTTTCCTTGCAATAAATATGTCTTATTAGTCCTTTCAAAAAAAGTTCTATAATTTCAAAAAAATTCCTAATGATCAAACCATTGAGTTTAACCAAAGGTTGTTCATACTTGATATGCATTTGATGCCTAATTGTTTCAATTTGATATTGGGGACAATCATTGTTATTTTGCTAGGTATGAAGTAAACCATGAATCTTAAGACAAATTGGTTTTCCTTTGTTGCAACCTTTTGTGGTTTTTTTTTTCAATTCTAAAATCTTACTAAAGTTGTTTTGTTGTCAGATTGTGAACTTTCAAGGTGTGGTGACAATTTTCATTTGATGGTGGCTTTTATTTCCATGATCATTGCCACTTTGCCTTGAACTTTATTTGATTCTAGAATGGAAGTAATGAGGTTTTAAATTTTAGTGGTTCGATTATTGCCCTTGACATCCTTGCAATAAGGCCTACCTTTTGGAGGTTGAATGAACCACTTAAGATTAATCTTCTTTTTTATGTTGTGTACCAAAATTGTTTATATGTGTAGGTCCACCATGTCCTACAATCATGGATAGGACTAGGTTGCTCAAGGTTGATTCCTTCATAAGGCTGATTTTTTAATAGTTTGATATTAAAAATTAAATTGTCCATGTTTTTTATTAAAAAAAAAGGAAGTCTTGTCAATGAACAAATTATTACCTAGTTATTGTCACTCATATGTATCCTTACTAAAATTAAAATCATCTCATTAATGTAGAACTAAAAGAAAAAAATTGCTTAAATCTCCTTAAAGTTTGTAATTATAACATAACATTAATCATATCTTAACATAACCATTATGAACTTAACATTAACTCAATCTAATTGCAACCTAAACTAATTTGTATCATGTTTTAGGAACATTAATTTTTCTTTTGAGGATTTTCAATAATTGTGAAACTAATCTTTTCTTGTTATTTTTTCAATTGAATTTGAAAGAGTTGCTTACATCATGATCAAAAAAATTCAAGACCTTTTTTCACAAATCACAATTATTATTATTTTTTTAGCATAATAGGGAATTAACATATAAGGCTAGGTAGCTTGTTGTTTAGAATTTGACCTTGCTTGATTTTTGTGGAGTTGATAAAAAAATAAATAGAAACAATGCATCCTAAAATGGAGTTCTCAAAATGAAAATTTGAAATGGGGCTTGTGTTATGTATATTACGAACATGATTTGATGATTCACCAACATTGTAGTACTTTGGTTTAACAATGTTAGCAAGTTGTTAATTTGTGGTGGTTAAGGTTCATTTACAATGAAAATCAAATTGTTGGTAAGTTTGTGGCAAAATAAAAAAATATCATAGATTCACATCTACTTTTGTTTCTAACATTAAATCATACATGGCAATTGACATGGCAAGTGAAGTTAAGGAAATGATAAACTTGATGTAACACAATGGAAAAATGATATAATAACATTTTTAAATAGATGTTTGAAGCAAAACATCAATGTTGAAGTAAAAGCAAAAAGAATGCACAAATAAAATTATGTTAAGTCGCAAATTTGTTCAGCCCTTGTCTTCTTGATTGTTCTCCAATCTTCCTTGTGCTTTTATGTGCCACTTCACCATAATGAGTTTGCAAAGTGCTACACATTTGTAAACGATATGCAAATTGCATTGTTGCAAACTATTTTGACATGCATATTTTTCTATTTTGCACTAGCAAGCTCTTCTAGACACATGGATCATCTTTGCTTTGTGCCCAATTGCTTACTAAGATGTCTTTGTTCAAAGAAGATTCCAACAATTCAATGTTCAAGAAATTGTGAAAAAATATTTGAAAAGAATGATTAGAAGAAAGAAAAATGTGAGAGAAAAAAGGAAAGATGATTCACCAATGAGTTACTCTAATGATGACAATGTGTTGGTTTGTATGGGAGGAAATGTTATCGATAATATTGTTGAGTTCTATGTAACATTTGCAACATGTGAAGATGGGTGTTCATTTGGTGATGGCAAATGTGTGTTAAGACTAACATGATAACGTTGTTAGTTTAAATGAATATAGAAGTAGTTGTTAGGGTTTAGGTTGGGTCTAAATCACCCTCACTCTAACCAACCTAATTCTAAATGTAAATGAACCTTTAGTGTTTTATGTCCATTTATTGTTTTGTTTCTAAGAATTACCTATAATACAAAAGATCTATCATGAGTCCAACCAACAAATTGCAATTTAATTTATTCATGTATAATATTCAAATTGGAAAAATCAAGTTTCACCATATAAAATTGTCATAAGTCAAACCAATAAGTAATTTGTTTAGTTTGGGGTCATGGGTTTTATGTGTAATATTTGCCCCTCACAATTTTAATTCTAAAAAAAACTACTAACAGTATGGAATAATATTTTCTCAAACAATAGAAAATTTCAAAATAGTTAAATGGTTTGTGTTATTCTTAAAAATGATTGTAACTTGGGGACAAAAGCAACAAAATAACCATAGTTTTCAGTATGGTGGGATTTTATTTCATCATGATAGAACAAGAAATTCCCTTGAAACTTGTGTTTATGTTAGAATTGTTACAATGACTTCAAATAGGCTATGAAGGAGGACAAGGACCG
>Ga0209208_10008391_pt1 | contig 13770 bp, 10 predicted proteins | sample S1TSphfallax_3_FD_187694 | JGI IMG/M metagenome (GOLD analysis project Ga0209208, IMG submission 187694) | Host-associated microbial communities from peat moss isolated from Minnesota, USA - S1T2_Fd - Sphagnum fallax MG (SPAdes) (version 2) | ecosystem: Host-associated > Plants > Peat moss >...
ATTGTAAGAAAATTAAAATTATAATAACTTGTTACCCACACGTTAAAAACATTCACAATTTTAAATTTATGGAATTTTAAATTTTCAAAATATGTTTAAATTTTCAAGAATTTTTTACCACATGCAAATGGGGTGTAATCTACATGACATGTAAAATAAAGTTTTTTTTCATTAATAAGAAACTAAAACCTAAATTAATTCTCATATTCTGGTATGATATGTTTTTAAGATGAAACACAAGATTTGCACATTTTGAAAGATTCAATCCAAAATATTATGACATAGTTGATGTGTTTTAAGAATAATAAACAATCAATTCACATGTTCATTTGTGAAAACTACAAGCTAAAGGTGACGCAAACTATGTTGTGCCTATTTCAAAAACAAACACATAATATGAGGATTTTAAATATCCACAATCTTTCATGCAAGATTTCATCAACAACAACTATGAATCACGTAAATAAAGTCAAACAAAATAACAAAACCACACACAAGACAAGGTGAATTTCATGAACCTTCATCAATTTTCTAATAGTCCTTAACATGGTGGCATTTACATCAATGTTTCAAATGTTTTAATAGCATCCCATCATGGCTCTTAAATCAACCTTTCAAACATTCCAACAACAGAACCTATTATACAACTTCTACCAATTCATGTCACCCTTGGAAGCACAAATGTTAATCACAAACATGCAAGTATCGAAACATCAAACAAAAATAGCTTGGACCTTATTGAAGCAACGAATAAATTCAACCTAATGTAGTTGTACATCAAATAACATTGTATTTTGACCCATGAACACCCTATTAAAAATTAATTATAATATTTCAAGCAAAAAGATAAGAAGATGCACAAAACAAACAAAAAAATGATGAATGGTTTTTCAAATCTCAACACCACAATGTGCCACACATTTGTTGAAAATAAATATCAAATGTTTGCACCTTTGAACTTTGCTTCAAATTCATCAAAAGAGAAACATGGACAACATAAAGATGGAATATTGTTAAAATCAACATGAAGATAGCTCAAATTGCTAGACAAAGTTCAAATTGTTAATCAAATCCAAGAAAAAAAGTCATTGAATTTTGTGAATATATATCAAAATGCAAAATGTCCATACATTCTTTTAAGTGGTCTACTACCAAAATACAACTCAAGAATAAAATGTTGATGTGATCCTAAAATCTCAACACTCTACAACTTTGCTTCTACCTTATTGTTAACTTTTGAATTATCACTAGCAATATATCAATTGTTTCTTCTACAATCAAGAACCTATTGCACATTAAAATTCCAATGTTTTCAACTTACAAATAAAACATCAATGTTTCCATGTCAAGTTCCTTCCCATCAAGGATCATGTTGTACAATGTACAATAGTAAACTACATTGTCATGTGAAAATAATACATGTTTTCAAAAGTTGTTTTTTGAAGTTGTTTATCAACATCTCAAATGTATTTCCTATGACATTCCTACATCAATATAGTTTTTTGTTGTACAATGCCTCTAATACATCATGTCATTGATAACTTGTTTGTGAGAAACCATTAACAAAAATATTAAAGGATATCCTTCATTGTCCAATATGCAAGGGGGCAGTTTTTGTTTTAGGAACCAACTTTTTGGTAATGACCACTTAGGTTTGTAAGTTTTATGGATTCAAAATTGATGCATTATTATAATCTTGTAATTTTTTTGCATAGGTCCCTCCATTATGTATTATGTTGTTAAAATATAAAGTAAGAAATGATGAAAGCAAAAATATGGGATCCAAAAGCATGCTAATGCGTATGTAACCAATGTTTTTGCTATTTAAAGGATTCATATAAAGTCTTGAATTTATTTGAAAATGACACATTAGGATTTTTTTCCAATGCACCATTACATAGGCAACACAAATTCCAAAAAGCATCGTGCACCTATAACATGTATATTTTTTCTTCATCAAGTACTTCAATTTTTCAATTAGTTGAAACACAAAATCCTTACCAACTTAATGTCAAGGACAAAACAAAAAACACAGCTTAGAAGAAAAAAACAAACTTATAATATATAAGGAACTTGATAATGAACAAAAACTAAATGGTTTTATTTCTTGAATAAGGCATTATGCAAGTTAAACATGAGATGAATAAAAAATAAAAAGAGCACAACTTCCATTGGCAAAACTAAGGGGTGAAACCCTTTAAATTTATTATATTATATTATTCAATCAAACCTTTTAAAAAGTCATCAACTTTTTGAAAAGTTCCATCAACTAAACCTTCTATAAGTTTGTATTAAATAAAAGTATAGAAACTTATAAGCACATTCTTCATGAATCTTTTTTTTATATTAACAAATTTCAAGCATATTTTTTATGGATCTTTCTAAAAAAATTTCAAAACTTCCATTGTAGTTTATTGTCCATGACATTTTTAAATGTTTGATCCATCTTGAGTTATTGTATTGCATCATTAGAAAATGAAACTACTAAGTGGTAGACTTACTTTTGACCCAATTGTTGAATTTTTAACAAAAAAATAAAAATCCTTTAATTGAAAGACAAATTGTTTTGATGGATAATTTAAAAAGTCAACTTGGCATAAAAGTAAGTTTTACCCATGAGAACATGATTTGGAAATTGAGAATTTAAACTTGATTTAGTGTCATAACACAAAATCATGAATTCACGAACATGTAAAAAATGTTGAATGAAATGAGCCATCAAAGCAAACTTCAATGGCCTCATTTTGGACAAATTACAAACCTGGAAAAAATATTGAAACAAAAAATTCAACAAAACATAAACACAACAAAAACAAACCGTGGATTGTGAATAAAAATATTTTTAAAAAACCAATTGAATTATGAACTTGCAAAACAAGAACATACACAATTGTGAGAACAATGACCAAAATAAAAAAAATTAGACAACAAAAAAAATTTAAAAAGCAAGAATGCAATAAAATTTAAAAGTGCAAAACTAAGATGTGATGAAGTTCCAAAAAATTAGTGAACTTATAGAATGAAAGATAACAACACAAGACAGTCAAATTGTAAAACAAATGATAACAATGCAAGACACAACAAAAGATAACAATGTGCAATGAAGTCCTAAAAATTTGAGAGAGAAAATAATGAAATTTAAAAATGAGAAAAATGAAATGAAGTTGATCTCAAGCTCTTATCTTCTAGTGATGGAACTTGTAATACCATCAACCTTTTATGAACCACAATAATGAGATAAAGATAAATACATGCTTTTTGTTAAAGATTAGAGTTATGTGTGAGCAATGATAAAATTGTGATGATAGCTAATTTAAAAAGTTGACTTAAAACAACAACTAACCTAACCCTAACCCTAAAAGTCCTTAAGCTTTAACAAGAAATAACTTTTTTTTCCTTATCATTGCAAGTCCTTCACTTGCATATGTGAACTACACTTTAGTAATAGGTACTAATAAATATTCCTTACATCAGAAGACTCCAATATTCAAACATCCATGTGACAAAATAAATCATTATAACATATCAATTACTCTAGTACCTTGATAGCTTCAACACATGTTTGTCAAATAATTAATTATTTTGAATTTTGAATTTTGAATTTCAACCAATAGAATATTCTAGAAGGTTCAATATCTTCATTGTTTTTTTGTTATTTGATTTTTTGGGATTTTTTCAACATGTCTGAAAACAATTATATTGTATACAATTTTTAATCATTGTATACCCAAAAAAATTATGATGTCATAATTACATGGAGATTGATTAAACATTGTGATTGGCTATTTTACTAGTCTGACCATTGTAATTTGCCTCTTGAAGGAAGTTTTTGTTGTTGGATTATGCTGATGATATGATTATTTTATTTTTATTTTTATTTGGGTGGGTTTCATATTAATTAGTTGGGGGTGCCTCACAACTCCATGTTATTTTATTTTTTTTAAATTTCAATGAGCCAATTTGGTTGACCCCCCAAAAAAGGTTGAAACTATGGAGGCTCCCCCAAAATAGAAGATTCTATGGAAAGATGGAGTGCCTCCTCTCCCTTTGGCCCACCTATATAGGTGAGAAGGGGAAGACTTTGGGCAAAACATATGGGATTAAAGCGAGCTGCTATTGGGAACACCCTTGGGGAACACTGTTGGGAACTTGATGGGAACTCATTGGGAACTTGAAATGAACATGTTGGGAACTCATGGGAACTTGAAATGAACATTTTGGGAACAAAGGAAAAATGAAAAGATGAAATTACATACAAATATTAGTAACTATTTTCCACTTATTCTTTGGTGCTTGGGTGTATGTAGTAGTGGCTGGGTGGGCCATATGGAAATTGGCCCTTATGCATGTCCATTGAAGACTCCCCTCTCATGCAATAGCCAAGGACTTGCAAATTCACAAAATGAGGGGGTTGTGGGCCCAATAATGCAAGACAAGAATCAAGTTTGGGGCTAGTGTGTGTGTGTTTTTTCTCCTCAATTTTGTATTTAATGTAGCAACAATGACCAATTTCAATTGAATTGGCAACATTTTTGTATGGGGCCATTATAAGTGTTGGTAGTAAGAAGATTGGTGAGGACACTCTCCCTTATAAAAACTTAAACATGGGAAAAATTTGACAACCCATTTTTCAAAAAAATGATTTTTTGGAATTTTGGGAAGGTACTAACAAGGGCATAAACTATGTATTGCAATTAGTGCCCATGGCATTAGTGTGGGGGGAAAAATTGGTGCCCAACAAATCTAAGAATCAAAATCATGCTTAGCCAATAAGGATTTCAAAAGTAGTTCTACTCTTCTCATTTATGGAGGTGAGTCACATTGAGAGGTTTTATTCTTCTCACTTATGCAGGTGAGTCACATGAAGAGATTTTATTCTTTTCACTTAACACTAGAATCAAACTTTTGTTTTGATTTAGTTTGCAAGGTAGTTGTGAAGGTCCAAAAAGAGTTTTTTTTTCTTTTCACTTGTCACATGGATAGAGCAGCAAAATAGATAATTGCCCATCCCCAATCGTTACCTTATCACCAAATATTTCTTCACATTTTCATCATCTTTATTTCATTTTGAGTGATTTAGATTGTTATGGGGATGTTAGGTTTCATTTTGAATGATTTAAAATGTTATGGGAGGCCTACCACAAGCTCAAGAAATCAGCTTTGAAGTGCAAAGCAAAATTAATAATGAAAAAATAACAAGAAAAAAAATAAACATTTCAACTTACAAAACATGTTTTTTTTCCCCTTCTTTTTGGACCTTCCTCCTTTCAAAACTTCTAACTTCATCATTTCTTATTCATTTTAAATGATTTTAAATGCTATAGAAACACCACTTTCAATTTTACAAATCATCTTTGGAACTCTAGTAGCGATAAACAACATACAAAAAATTGGGAATGGGCTTTGTTATGTTTGATGGTTTTTTTTGTTTTAGTTCTTGAGAGTTCTTCACCCCCTTTATTTTTGGGGTTGTAACTTTCTCAATTCAAATCCATTTTTTACAATTTTTAGGGTGCCCGATGTGCCAATATGAAGGGTTGAAGACACCAAAAACAATGAAGCCATCTCCTTGGATCCGGCTTGCCCTAAGCACTTAAATGATCACTCATCAGTTGTTATGTCCTAGATGTAAACTTTTGTTTTCAATTAATTTGCAAAGTTGATTATGGAGGTCCAAAAAAGTTATATTCTTTTCACTTAGACAATGGGTACACCACATGTACAAAAAAAACTAAAGGTTTATTATTATTTTTTTAACTTTATCAAATTTTCATGAATTCAATGTTTTCCTTTCATGTCATTTTGTTTTTCTTTGTTCTTTTATTATTTTTCTTTTTTGTGTATTGGAAAGACAAAAAAGTTACAATTAGCATTTTGAGTAATCTCATTTTGGTTATTAGTGAAAATGATTAAAAAAATGAAAGATAATTTGATTCAATATGTAAGTAAGCCCTAAGTAGGTAGGTAGAGAAACAAATAGTTAAAACTTTTCTTAGTTTCCGCAATTACATGAGGCCATTTGTTTTGAAATTTTGTAGAATGCCGTATATTTATGGTTATGAGGCCTAGCAATGAAAAATACTTGAAACCATTTCTTGATTTGAATATACACTAATCATTTTCAAACATGTTTTAAACCTTTTTTTAACCTCCAAAAGTACATATAATTTGAATAACTTCCTTAAAGATGAAATGTTTATTACGTTTTTAGGGAGGGCATGGTTCCATTTTTATGAAACTTTGAAATGTTATGTATGTTTAAATATATTTATGGAAAATAATCTCAACAAAATTGACATGATGTTGAACAAAGTTATGCAATGAACTTAATATATAATTTTTCCCAAAGGTGTTATATATATATATAAGAAATCAACAAGTATTAAAGGTATTTAACTAATCTAATTACTTATATATATATATAGATTAAGAGTAATTTGTTTATGTGGATGTATGTAAACAAAAACATAGTCATCCATGTTTTAAGGTGGAGAATGGATGAATGTGAGGTGAAAGCACACAAGAGGGTCAACTTGGGAACTTTCATGGCATATGCCTAAAGTATACACCTTTAAAAATGTGTTGTATTAAATTTGGGTTTTGATTTTGGTGTTTGGGCTTTATCATTAAAAAATAAATCAAACTTTCTTATTAGTATTTCTGCCTTTTTTTTAGTCACAAACAATGTTTTGCAACTATTTTCACATTATTCATTTAGGACAAATTGCAAACGCATATTAATCACAAACAACATGATGTCAACAATGACACCATCAATTTATGAATGAATTTTGTCCTCAACAAATAAAAAGGACCTTTGACCAAATCATATAAATATGGTGTATGTGGCATAAATTTGCAACTATAATTGCAACTATTTTGGTAACTTATCAAATTTTCCATGTGGCAACTTGTGAACTAAGTAAGTAGATAAATAGTCTTAAGTAGGTAGGTGGGTAGGTAGCACTATGAGAAATCACATTTGTCAAAATCACGCTACCTTACAACTAAAACTCAAAAAAAAATTCATATACAACTATTGTGTAACTATCTATTGGGTGTTACAATTACTGTGCAATTATCTTTTAAACATACAATGTATTAATAAATAAATTGTCATGTCAAAAAACCAATTAGTTGTATTTAGTTACAAGTTGTTGAAAATGGGTTTTCTATATAATAATTTATACACATTATACATACATATGTAATCAACCATGTCTAAATTTTTCAGAAGTTGCATTGTAATTACATGTAACAACTACTTTAAAATTGTTGTAAATATGCTATTAAATTAACAACTATGTTACAACTAAGTACATTCTACATGCAAGTGATCATGTCACGTGTCCACATTTCCACCATTCATTATGGAATACATTTGCAACTAGTATTTCCATTGATATAATTAGTACATCCACTAGTATAGTAGGTCTTATTTTTCTACCTACTTACATCGCTAGGTAGGTAGGTCTTAAGTAAATACATAGGTATGTAGGTCTTAAGACCTACTAACCTACCCACCTAGTTACTAATATATATATATATATATATTCCAAAATATAATTAATATGCCATGTGGAAATTTTAAAATTATGCCATGTGTCACAATCCTGAACCATCATTAACAATCATAATAAAAGATGGAGATCAATGTTTCAAAAACATTATCCAAAAAATTATGTCCAAAAAAGTTCATAATGACATAATAGGTGCAAGTATAATGGAGTTGCATAATAGTTTTAAATGAGTTGTTTTGATTGAATTGCAATGAGTTACACCATATATATGGTGAGTTACAACTTTACAACTTATGCAACTTGTCTGTTAGGACCCACAACATATAAATACAATGTACTTAGTTGTAACATAGTTATTGCTTTAGTGGCACATTTAATATAGTTCTAAAGTACTTGTTACATGCAATTGCAATGCAATTTTTGAAAAAATCAAGCATGGTTGATTACATATGTATGTATGATGTGTATAAATTATTGTAGAGAAGACCCATTTTCAACTCACTTGTAGCTAGAATAAAAATTATTGATTTTTTGACATGACAATTTATTTATTAATACATTGTATTTTTAAAGGATAATTCCACATTAGTTGTAATACCGAATAAATATTCGCACAATAGTTGAATATGAATTTTCTTTTAAGTTTTAGTTGTAAGGTAGTGTGATTTTGACAAATGTGATTTATCTCATAATGTTACCTACCCACCTACCTGCCTAAGATTATTTATCTACCTACTTATTTCACAAGTTGCCACATGGAAAATTTGATAAGTTACCAAAATAATTGCAAATTTATGTTACGTACACCATATTTATACGATTTGGTCAAAAGTCCCTTATATTTGTTGAGCACAAAGTTCATTCATAATTTGAATTATAAGGCCAATTACAAAACACCCATTTTTCTCATAGCCTAGTTAGGCCACATGGCACTTATGATAGATTAGGCCACATGGTTCTTAGGCTAGGTTATGCCATGTGACATTTAAGTTAAATCCTATTTCATTTTTGGTTTGGCCTTCAAGGTTGAGTTTTTTTCATTGACTCATCCCAAATATCACTTCCATTTTAATGCTTTTAGTGCACCTTTTAATATAATTAAAAAAATCGAAATGGAAGACAAATTATATGGGATAAATATTAATCATAACTTAATGACAATTATTACATGTATTATTTATTAGATCTATTAATTAACAATTACCTAACTACTTAACCTATTACATCCACACAATCTCTTTTCATGGATGGCAATCCAAAGGGCCCATGGGCACAATCGTTATTCATCCATCCATTTATTTGTCGTGCAGAAGACTATGTGGGCTTCAAGTTGGAGATTGGAGTGGGTGGAGGATCTCAACATGGCTAAAAACATGTTGGAGATTTTGGTCATTAGAAATAGGGGCAATGAATTCAAGCTTTTGCTCCTAGGCCACATGTAGGGGCAACAATGTGATTGCCAAAATTGATTGCCAAACAATTATGTTACATTACACCTAGTTCATGGCATTGATTTTTTTTGCTTTCATTTGTTTCACAGTATGTTGGCACAAAACCAAAAAAAACTTTTGAAACCTGTACGCGCATGGGTTGCTTCCAACTACCAGCTACTATTTTTGGGAGCTTTAGTATAATGTATGGGATTTTGTCCTCTTCCTCTAGGACATGACAAAGAAACTACAATCTCAAATCTTGGGTTCTTACTTTAATTGTAATAAGTAGGGCATATGTAGCTCACCTTAGTTTCCCACCGTCATTACTCTTAAAGTTCTCGCATATTCCTATTGTTTTTCCAGGGCATCACATTTCAATTGGTCTTGAAAACTAAACCTTAAAATTGTATAGACACCAAGAATGAAGCTGAACTACGAATTCGGTCAAAACCTGCACTCCGGTCTTGTGTGGCATGGGCCTTTATTCTCAAATCAAATCTATTGTAAGTGGTTATGGGCATCAAAGTCACAAGTGGGTTTATGATTGAAATTATACATGTTTATTACATAGCTATGGAAATCTATGTTCTTGTTTACATAAATCTTTTTTCACCTTTTTATAATCTATGTATAACTAGTATGCCACACCATTTTAGTACCATAGACTTTGCTGAAACTACACCAAAACCTTTCAAAACCAAAATTTTGATTCATTTCACAATTATATTCCATGAAACTTTATATTCATATAAAAATTTATTTCTATCAAGTGAAGATGTTTTCAAAGGTCACAAACACCCACTTATATATTAACCTTAAGGAAAATAAACAAGAAATTTTCTAAAGTCTACACATCACATGGTTCCTCATGTGATTTCATACACATAATAAAATGCAAAGATTTTTCACACAAATTTTCATGTGAAAGCTAAACACTATGATCAAATCATAAATAAACTATCAAATCCTATTAAAAAAAAAATCACCAAATTTACTTGTTAAATAATTACATAGGTAATAGTTTAATTACATCAAGTTACATGCACAAAAAATTAGTAGATTTTTTCTTTCATGGATAGATCCATGGCTATGAGTTGTTAACTTCGCCTTGATAAGCAAATATATTGTGTTTAGCCTAAGGGATTTTGGCCCCTAAATAATAATAATAGGTCTATTTTATATGAAGATTTTTGAAAGATGATATTTTGGCTTGTTTTGAAATTGGAGAATAGTTATAGAGTTATAATATCTTGAAGATTTTTTTGGGTTTCTTCTAGAGGATTTTTTGAAGATTTTATTTTTGCAAAGGTTAAATATTTGAGTTTTCATAATTCTTGTTTTGCCTTAAGATACCTTTTAATGTAAATGCCAAGGCCACAATGTGACACACCCTTCGTTTGAGAGGATAGAAGAAATGTTCCATCCTTAATGGGCCATCAACCCCTTAAAAAATATTTCAAAACTCTATTGGTTCTTTCCAATAGGAAGAGAAACCCTCAGTGGTAGGTTTAAATAGCATAGCACAAGGGTGACTTCAACAGATGTTAATCAAATAATTAAATTAAAAATTTGAAGATTCCATGTCCGGATGAAATATTCTTGAATATTTCAAAAGATTTAAAAAAATGTTACTTCACAAAGTTTGTTTGTTTTTTTTAAAAATAAATTTTAAAAATAAATTTTTTAAAGTAGTTTTTGAAAATTTCAACATCTCTACAAATGAATTCAGGACAAGAATTGTGGAATATGATGAAGTGGCAGGTGACTAAAAAATTAGGAAAAAGCAGCTTTATATTCCTAAGTTCTGTTTATTCATTAATTTTTAGTAATTAGACCCACAATTCTATTTTTTTAATTTTTTTAAAAAAAGGACCCACATTAATTGGCCCATCACCAATTCTTTTGGAACATTGGGCATGCAATTTCAATCCCTTGTTGGTACAGCTCTTGGGAATTTGGCTCTTGCACTTGAGGTCCCACATTGCATGAGTCCTCATTCCCAAGACAAGACCTCTTGGAAGTTCTTTGTCCCTAGTAAAGAACCCATAGAGTTTTCTTTCACAAATGGAGAGGATATGACAAATAATGTGTAAGGTGCTTCATTTTGAGGAAAACTTACACTTAAGGTGCCATCCATTTGGATGTTAGGGTTGAACTTAGGATGTTAAGTTCTCTAAAATCTAACATTTCTCATTGTACTAGGCCTCACTCAAGAAGGTGAAGGTACCAAGTGTATTAGGGCCTAGGGTGAACCACCACCCATGTTGGTACCATGGTAAAAATATCCAAATTCATTTAAGTTGTTTCTAAATATTATGAATACCTCATGCTTAGAATAAATCAAGGTCTCTTAATGTGAAGCCTTTGGGGCTGATTTTAGTGATTACACCAATAAGAATGCTTGATTTAAGTTTTAACCTTGGCCTTGACTCTTATTGGAAAAGAAAAAAAGGTGTGTGCATCATAAATTTAGCACATCTCATGACTTGGAAATGAAAATCGTATAACATTAGTTCATTCATAAATTTTTACATTTTTCATACTAATATTGTACATTGAAAACATATTTGATTACCCACCCAACATTGGTAATGACCGATAAGGGGAACCCTTGTGAGAATGAGGGCCTAGTTTGAGGGGCATTGGTATCTTAAGGCAAAAAATAAGAATTATGAAAACTCAAATATTTCACCTTGCAAAAATAAAATCTTAAAAAAATCCCTCTAAAAGAAAACCCAAAAAATCCTTCAAGATATATTATAACTCTATAACAACTAATCTCAAGTTTCAACACAAGCCAAAATATTATCCTTCAAAAATCTTCATATAAAAATAGACCTATTATTTATTGCCTAGGGGCCAAAATCCATTAAGCTAGTATATTATACTCTATAATGAATCTAAACACAATATCCTTCTTGCCTTGGTAATTTTGCCTAGTGTAACAAAGTTGTGCAGCATTTGTAGGTCCCTGGTAAAGCCGTATAGGGGTCCTTACATATTTTGTAAGGTCCCAAGCAATACAATTTGAAAGGTTCTTAAGTAGGATAAGGGGCTTATCTTGTGAACCTTTTGAGATTTTCAGTACTTTCAACATAGGCTACCGGCCTTATTTGACACTGGTTGCCTCAAAACCTCAGAAGGTTCTCAAGATAGACCCTTCTCCGATACCTAAGGATCACACTCTCCCACACCAAAAAGGACCAAAACGCTCTCACTCTAGCACAAGTGCTGCCTGTTAAAGCTAGCCCAGGTGCAGTAAGGGTCGCTGAAGAACCCTTGTAGGTACCTAAGTAAGGATCGAACCCTTTAAGGGCCGAACCCTTTAAGGCTACAGTGAGCCTGGGGATTATTCTGCTTTAGGGTTTGCAGTCAAGCTCAGATTGCTTGCTCGTCATCGACTCCACGTGATCAGATTGAGCAGGAGAAATTGCAAGGAGTGGGCTTTGCTGCCCAGTGGATCGAAAGGAGAAGAAGAAGGAGTTTAGAAGGTGGTTGGCAATGTCAGGAGCAGCAGCTGGAGCAGCAGCTCCATACTGGAGGAATGCAGGGATGACATACATCTCCTATGCCAACACTTGTGCGGCTATGGTGAGGAACTGCCTGAAGGAGCCTCACAAAACCAAGGCCTTGAACAGGGAACAAGTTTATTACAAGCTGCAGACATATCAGGAGGGGGAGCCCCAGAAACCTGGTATGGGATTTTCTCTTTCTCCCTTGCCCTTCTAGATCCTTAGTAGGCCTGTCTCTGTCTCCCTCTGTCTCTCTGGCTGTTATGGTAACATGGAAGCTAGGGTTTAGAGGTCCACTGGTGGTGGGTGAGTGACTTCTCAGCCCATTTTGTTTGTGTTGGGATTTGACCCATTCCCCCTGCTTGCTTCTTTTGTGCATTCTGGAAGATGGGTTATGTCACCTAGTTATGTTTAGAGCTGTCCTTCCATGGTTGAGTGTGCTGGATACAGAATCTTTGTAATCTTTGTAATGGATATTTTGTGATTGCCTGATTTATTTCCCCTCTTTTTGTGATCCATCTTTTGGGAGACATTCCAAAAGATGGTTCGGCGACTAATTTGTGTGGTGTCCGGAGCATTTTTACAGCTGTTTCTCTCACGGATTGTTTTTCCCCCCCCTTTGTTCCTTGTGGGCTCTCTAAAGCATGGCTTATATCACTGGTGTTGCTGACAGCTTTGTATCCAAGGCTAGATAAATTGTCTTATGGCATCTCAGTTAATGGACTTGTAGTTGGTGTCTTTCCTATCTTTAGGGTTTACAGTCAAGAACAAGGGTTGTCTGAAGCCTCCCTTGCAGGCCTGGCTTGATGTCATATTGCTGCATTTCCATGAATGTTGTGTATGCGGGGTTGGTGTTTCTGGGAGGCAAGATGTTTCTCTTGTGGTCTTAGTCCTTATTTGTACATTAGGGACTTGAATGAGTGGATAGTCCATTCAGACTTTGCTGTAGACAGTCAGTCCTATATGACAGCCTTAGAGCAGATGGGCAGGATCAAAGGCACATTCTTGTGTGAAACTTATATTTGAACATCTCTATTCTTCATCCAGAACACTGATCTAGATTCCTACTTGTAATTTTAGGGCAATTGAAGGGCACATGTGGGTATTGACCTTCCTGCCCTAGTTACTGAGGAAATTTCTGTCCCATTTCCCCCTGCTCATTTGTTTACTGTTTGGTGGCTAATTCATCTCTGATGTGCTATGATTGTAGTGGTACGGGAGACTCCCCCTGCCCCACCGCTAAAGAAGGAGTAAGTAGTGATGATGTTTCCAGAGATGTTGGAGCACATGAATCAGGCCCTGGGA
>Ga0209208_10008392_pt1 | contig 13769 bp, 17 predicted proteins | sample S1TSphfallax_3_FD_187694 | JGI IMG/M metagenome (GOLD analysis project Ga0209208, IMG submission 187694) | Host-associated microbial communities from peat moss isolated from Minnesota, USA - S1T2_Fd - Sphagnum fallax MG (SPAdes) (version 2) | ecosystem: Host-associated > Plants > Peat moss >...
GCAGGGGACTAGCTACGCATCCCCTGGTAGGTCTTTAACTCTTGCCCATAACGTAGTACGCGAAGTACTTAGTCTGGTCAGATTAGGGCTTTTTCAAGCCCCCGGATTCATCCGTGGGGTTTCTGACTTATCTGTTCTAGACCCACTAATTGTAACTTATTTATTAGGTTTTGTTTTTCGTCTTGATTAATTCGATAAAGATTGTATTTAGGCATAAAAAATAGATAATAATTTTACTTTATTTAAGGAAAAATTTTAACACTCTTACACCGAAAAAAATTTTGTACAGTCTATAACACTTGGCAGAAACAGGGAAAGGTATGTTTATGTTTCTTACATCCTACGTTCGAGAGTTTTGCGATCACCTCACTCAAGTTGACTGTATACTCTGCACGGTTTGGCGCTTTACTTTTAAAATCGCGCTTGAGGTTACAGGCAAAAAAACTTTGCCTGGGCAAAAGTCCATAAATCAGCCGTTTTTAGTATACTTACAAGCGCCGAGGGTAACGCCTCTGCCACGGCATCACCCCCAGGCTCCCCTGCCAGGAATGCCAGGAGTGCTGATGCATCGAGGACGTACTTAGTCATCTACTGCCTCACGTCGTCGTTCGGTAAGAAGTTCCTCCGAAAGTAGGGTGCCTTCGGGGACGTACTGTCTCACGAGCGCTTTTGCTCGTTGCAGGGCTTCCTTTCGAGAAAGGATACGGATCTCTTGTGCTTCGAGTAAGAGCACCACATCGTCACCCACATTGAGTTTAAGTGCTCGTCGGTACTCGGCTGGGATGACAATCCTGCCACCATCAGTAACCTTGGTACAAATGGAGTTGATGTTCATGTTTTTATTTATGACATTACTCTGAGATATATGTCATAATACATCTATTGTGACAGCAGTTAAGGGAAATACCCCTAAGTTAAAAATTATCACTTTTTCTCCCCTAGGTATCGGTGCCAAAAAACCTGGTTCCGTCGGTTCAGCAGTGCGGGTAGTGAATATAGATAATTTATCAGTTTTGTAAAAAATATGATAAGCACAATTGCATCTACTAATAGTAACACTCCCTATCCTGCCAAACCAGTAATCATTCGCTTAGAGAACGTTTCCAAGGTTTATGGGATGGGGGAAACAGAAGTCCAAGCACTTAAGAATGTAAACCTCATTATTGAAGAAGGCGAGTATTGTGCCATCATGGGAGCTTCTGGTTCGGGAAAATCTACAGCCATGAATATTATTGGTTGTCTAGATCGCCCCAGTTCTGGACACTATTATTTAGATCACCTGGATATAGCCCAAAGGGGTGATACAGAGTTGGCCCATATTCGGAATCAGAAACTAGGGTTTGTCTTCCAACAATTCCATTTACTCAGCCAGTTGACAGCCTTGGAAAATGTAATGTTACCGATGGTGTACGGGGGTGTGAAACCTGATGAAAGGCGCGATCGCGCCACTGCGGCCCTCAAACAAGTAGGGTTGGAAAATCGTCTCCACAATAAACCTACCCAACTCTCCGGGGGACAGCAGCAACGGGTAGCGATCGCTCGGGCAATTGTCAACCGTCCGGTCGTCCTGTTAGCGGATGAACCCACTGGGGCCCTTGATTCCCGTACTACCCAAGAAGTGCTGGATATTTTCGGACAGTTAAATGCCAACGGGATTACTGTTGTGATGGTTACCCATGAGTCAGATGTAGCCCGTCAAACGAAGCGGATTGTTTGGTTCCGCGATGGTCAGGTGGTGCATTCCCACATTACACCAGATGAGTTGAGCCAAGTAGTGCTTAGCCATTGACAAGTTCCTCAGCTAGTTGCACGGTCATTTCGACGAAATCATTGGTCTGGAGGATTTCATAGAGGTTAACATCCTTCTCAAGTAGGCAAGTATGCCCACTGTTAGGCAAAACTACAATTTGAGAATTAGGTAAAATATTCGCTAACCTTTGAACTTCCATAACTGAAGGCAAAAGGCGATCGCTGCCCCCAGCAATTAGTAAAATTAGTTGGCTGAGGTGATGTAATTGCTGCTCATCAACTTGAAACTCTCGGAGTAAAGATAACCGCCAGCTAACGGTTTCTGGCGGTACGGAACGCATAGTTTTTAGGAGTTCATGGCGCACATTTGGCGACATCCGGGGTAAAGATGCGAGAAAGGGTAACAAACCCAAGGCCCCAACATCATAGAACCATGAAGGCACACATTGAGTTAATTGAGAAGTCCAACTCAACCAAGGGCGAAGATGAAAGCTAGAAGCTGGATTAATCAGGATGATGCGCTTAAATAAGTGTGGTACAAGGATTGCAACTTTCATCGCCAAACAAGCCCCAAAAGACTCACCACACAAGTAAACTGGACGCTGGGAACTTTTTTCTAATTCAGTGTCGATCAAGTTCAATACGTCCTTAGTTAACACATCCCAATTAGTGAGGTTTTTCCGAGGAATTGCTAAACAACGGACATCAAAGCTATTTTCCAGTCCTGCGGTTTGCGATCGCAATAACTGACCAGTTCCATCCATTCCCGGCAAATATATAAACAGTGGGTACTCTGGTTGTACTCGTTTAGGGGTCAAGAAACACGGTTTGAGTTTAACTTCCGGCATATTTGAACGTGGCTGGGCCACAAGGCAATAGGAAAATTCTTTTTCCCTGTTACTTTACCTAAGGGCTGATAAAATCATAGCGTGGTTGGTAAACCCCAAGCCATGCAGGATAAGCCTACGGATAAATTTTGAATTTCTGGTCAGAGTTGAGGATTCTCACAATCCCAAAAGAATTCCGCTTAATCACACCAATTGCTCCCAAGAATGCAAAGGGAACCTGATTTCTTTCCCTCTTACTCTTACTAGAAAGGTAAAAGGGAGCCGATTATTCCCTGTTTCCTATCTTGATGGCAAATTGGTGATTCTTGTTCCCTAGTGCCAATGGAGATGTTATGCAGCTTCCTCTCCCTCTTACTGGCTTACGCATTCTCATAGTCGATGATGATGATGACAGCCGCTTTTACATTTCGACCGTACTAGAAACAGATGGTGCCGCAGTTACATCTGTTACATCAGCAGCAACAGCGTTGGAAATACTACCCCATCTACGCCCCCATGTCCTAGTCTGCGATATTGCTATGCCTGGAGAAGATGGCTACGCCTTAATCCGAAAAGTGCGAGTATTGGAGGCAAGCAGGGGTGGAAGGGTCCCCGCCTTAGCTTTAACTGCTTATGCTGATCCTGAAGACCGGATACGGGCACTAGAAGCCGGCTTTCAAACTCATGTAGCAAAGCCCGTTGAACCAGGGGAATTAGTCATGATCGTGACCAATTTAATGGAATTTTGCCAGGGTTAATATCCTAGCCTACTCATACTATTTCATCCCTGACTCAAAGCTAATTCGCTCAGAGGTATATGCTGGTGGCTCAATGTGAATTACAATTCTCACTGGACTGAAGCGTTCTTCTAATCGGCTTTCTACAGCTTCAGTAATTTTATGAGCAGTTTCTACATCAGGTGCATCTGCTACTAAATGCATTTCTATGAAAACCTGGCGACCTAAAATCCCACGAGAAGCTATATCATGGCAGTTAATTACTCCGGGGACGGAGACAGCTATCCCATGGATTGCCTCAGGAGCAATGGCCATTTCATCGACAAGCCAAGGCAGATTTTCCTTCAAAACTGACCATCCACTCCAAAATACCAGTAAAGCAACAGGAAAAGCCAGAGCTACATCCAACCATTGATAGTTGAGCCACCAAATTCCTACTAAACCAGCAATTACAGCGATTGTCACCCAAACATCGCTCATAGTGTGGGCAGCGTCAGCAATTAAAATGGCGCTGCTTATGTGGTTACCCACGTGGCGTTCATAAAAGGTGACAAAAATGTACACACTTAGCACAATTAGCAATAAAAATAGTTCTGGTATGGATATTTTCACAGGCTGACCGCCTTTGAGAATTTTCTCCCCAGCTATTTGGAGAATTTCAAAGCAGGCTATACCCAAAAAAGCAGAGATGCCTAAAGCTCCTATAGCCTCAAATTTATGGTGCCCGTAGGGATGTTCCCGGTCAGGGTATGGGGAGGACAATCGGCTAGTAATCAGTCCCAAAATATTACTGGCGCTATCAGTGACACTATGCAAAGCATCAGCTAGGAGGCTGAGGGAACCTGTTGAGTACCCTATAGCTGCTTTCAATCCCAGAACAAATAGGTTTAACAGTAGGGCAGTCATTAAAACCTTGCGGACGATGGCACGGTGATCTTGGCTCATAAATCTTTTTTGAAATCAAGTTCTATGAGTTCTAATGTAAAGCCCAAAAGGCAAATATACTCAAATAATAAAATGTAGCAAAATTCCGCAGATTTCAGACGATTTATCTAGAGAAGTTCAAATTATTTGCTGAGGCTATTGAGATTTTTTCTAAATAGACTGTGCCAATTTGAGATTTTGGATGAGTGAGGGGAAAACAGATCAATTTCTCCCCCTCTCCCCTTGCTACTACCTCACAGAAAAAGCCTCACCAAACCTACGAGTAATCGGCTCAATAATGAATGTTAAAATCGACTTCTGCCTCGTCACAATATCCCCAGTGGCAGCCATCCCTGGTGTGAACTCTACCTCCTGGCCTCGGACGTTGATTGAGTGTTTACTTAACTTGATTCTGGTAGGGAAAACTAAGCCCAAATCTTTATCTACAACTGCATTCGGGCTGACTTGGACAACTTCACCCTCAATAGTGCCAAATTCTTGGAAAGGGAAGGTGGCTATTTTCACTTTTGCCTGTATGCCTGGATGAATAAAACCAATATCTCGGTTGAGAACTTTCACTTCTAGCAGCACTTCTTCCCCTTCGGGCAAAATTGAGAGCAGTTCCTCCCCAGATTGCACTGGTCCTTTGGTGGCTTTGACTTTGTAAACTGTACCGGAGACGGGAGCCTCTATGGTTTCTAAGGCTTGCTGTTTTTTTGCTTGGTCTAGTTGCGCTGCTATAGTATTTAGATCTTCTCGGCGCTTATTAATTTGGGTGAGAATATCACCCTGTCGTTCTGAAGCCACCTGCCGGGATTGATCTTGGGCTACTTGATAAGCTTGTTGGGCTTGGTTAATTTCTTGGACTTGGGCTGCAATATCTTGTTGTAGGGATATGACTTTGTCCTGTGCATCTGTTACCCGATTTTGAGCATTGGTAACTTCATCTTTGGCTTTGGTGATTTCTGTTTTGGCGAGAGATAATTTTTCTTGTGCGTCCAGGTAATCGATTCTAGGGAGGGCACCGGCGCTTTGGAGTACACTGAAACTGGCTGCTCGACTTTGAGCAATTTCTAGTCCACTTTCGACTCTGGTGCTGATATTTTTGGCGTTAGCTAGGTTGATTTTGGCGTTGGCTAGATTGGTTTTGGCATCGGCTAAGTTATCTTGCATTCGAGCCATGCGGACTTTAGCCTGGGACAGAACTGCTTGTTGACGATTAGCTTCTGCCTGGGCTGCTGCTTGTTTGGCTTGGTAATCTGACAGTCTGGCATTTAACAGTTCATCTTCAAGTTTTGAAGTTACCTTGGTACTGCCAGTACGTTCTGCTTCCAACCGTTGCAGATCGTCTTGAATCAACTTCTTCGCTTTGGTGAAGCGGACAACATCGGTTTGTTTAAGGTTAGGATCTTTCTGGATTAAAACCTGCTCTTTAGTCACGTGGTCACCTTCCTTCACCTTTACCGCCAAAATTGACCCTCCACCTAAGGAAGTTATTGGTCGTACCTCCGAAGAAGCCACTAATTCCCCTGGTGCTACAGCTACTTCATCAACTTCCGAGAAATGTGCCCAGGCGATCGCCCCAAATACGACTAAGCTAATTGTCCCCGCCAATAGTCTGATGTAGATTTGAGGTAGTTCCTGTACTGCTTTCCCCAATTCATGGGACAGTTTTTCGTCTGGTTTCGCAAATCGCTGTTTTGTTTGACGCGCTTGAGCAGGATTGGCAGCTAAGGAAAACTTCATGACATTCTATCCGCTTTAATTTATGAAAGTATTCGGGAAGGAAGGAGGATATCAACTTTATCCATCTTCTATCCCCCTAAAATTCAGTCTATAAACTGCTTCTAGCTAACTGACTTACACCGCTAGATAGCGGGAGACAAAATTTTCTAATGTCTCTAATTGCAGGTTAAAAATCTGCTCTAAATGGGCCGTTTCTTCTTTGGTACAGAAAAATTCATGGGCCAGTAAGGTGCGAAGGGTGCCCAAAGCTGCTTGTGCAGGGGAATTGAATAAACCTATAGCTGTGCGTATCCCATCGATGGTAAACAGTGGTAAGTTAATCACTACTGGCTCAATATTGAGGACACGACTAAAAATTTGGGGAATATCTTCTCTTAATAAAATTTCTGGTCCTCCGACGGGGAAAATTTGGTTACGAGCTAATTCAATTACCACAGAATCAACTACAATCTGAGCCAAATCATCGGTACTCACAATCGATGTCCGGTTTTTGGGGTCACCGATGAGCAAATACAACCCTGTTTCCCGAAACCGTTCTGCCAATGGTAGTAAGTTCGATGCTAATCCCGCTGGACGAAAAATAGTGTAATTTAAGCCACTAGCTTGCAGATATCTCTCTACTGCTCGTTTAGCTTTAAACACGGGAGCATCTTCATAACCCTGGTCAGCTCCCAGTACAGAGATGAAGACAAAATGCTCTACCCTGTTGGCTTTTGCCTGGTCAATGAGTTCAATATTAGCACCATAATCTAAAGATAGAGCATCACTGCCAGAACCGTGGGCGCTGATAATATACTGGATGCCTCGACAAGCCTTGAGGATATCTTTTTCTCGCCGCAAATCACCAATAAAGATGTCAGAACCTCGGTGTTCTAACTCGCTGTAGTGTGAAGTAAGGCGAACAAACGACCGCACGGATTTCTCCTTTTGGCGTAAAAGCCGCACAATTCTGCGACCAATGCCTCCTGTTGCTCCAGTGACTAAAAACATAGAATTAGGATTCTAGATGATTAATTCTACATCCAACCTAATCTAAATTCAGGAGTCGGGAAAAAGATCAATATATATTCCCCGTGTCCCTACTCCCCTACTATAAAATCTCAATTTTCTAATTCAACAATTACTGGTGTGTGGTCGCTGGGTTGCGGTAATTTTCTAGGTGTAATGTCAATGATGCAGCTTTGAGCAAGGTCATACAAGGTAGGTGTGAGGTAGTGATGGTCAATTCGCCAACCCAAGTTACGTCGAAAAGCTGCGGCACGATAGTCCCACCAAGTATAATGTCCACCTTCTGGGGTAAATTTGCGGAAAGCATCCGTTAATCCTAGGGCTAAAATATCTTTCAAGGCTTGGCGCTCTGATGTGGAAGCCATAATGTGATTGTCAGCACTAACTTGCTCATGGATATCTTTGGTTTCTAAGGCAATATTAAAGTCCCCACATACGCACATAGCTGGGTAAGATTTGAGGAGTACACGCAAATACTCCCGTAGGATAGATAACCAACGGAGCTTGTATTCGTATTTCTCTGTTCCCACTGCTGCACCATTGGGGACATAAAGATTCACTATTCTGACCCCTTGAATAACTCCAGTAATGAGACGCTTTTGCTCGTCCCATTCTGGTTCAAGATCTGGCAAAACTGCACTGAAGCTCGTACTTACATCCGAAAGTACTTGGTGGCTAATCATTGCTACACCGTTGTAAGCTTTTTGTCCAGAACAATAAGTGTGATAACCCATTTGCTCAAAGGCCAGTCGGGGAAAGTCGGCATCTACAGCTTTTGTTTCTTGCAGGCACAGGACATCAACTTGGTTATGACTTAACCAGTCAATAACCTGCTCCTGTCGGGTACGAATTGAATTAACATTCCAAGTAGCAATTTTCATAGCCTAGTTACCAATTTATCATGATAATTTAACAAATATCATTTTTCGGCTTTAGTTAACAGTTGACGAACGAAGACTAACCTCAGAATTTTTCAGATAGAATTCTTAGTCCGAGAGTTACTTTAATTCAAGAATATAGTATTTTGAGATACAAAATTGCCAAATTTGTAAGTGAGGCTACAAAATATTCTCATCAGACAATGATCTCCAAGACAGATGAAAGAAGTTACTATTAAACCGTAGGTTATAGGTGTGGTTGCCGGTCGGCTCTAGCTGACAATCTGGCAGGATTTTTTAGGTGGTGATTTCGCAGTGTGTTTAGGCAACATTGGAGCTAATTTAAATTGTTGACGAGTGAGTACAATTACTTTGTTCTTCGCCAATAATCTTCAGGGAAGGGAAGGGAATTTTCCCTTATATCCTACATTTGCTCTGTAGGACCTGATGATTGGATGGAGGACCGTTTTATCGGCTGAATGCAAACAACTTATGAAAATTGCTCAGGTTGCTCCCTTATGGGAACGAGTTCCTCCTCCAAATTACGGAGGAATTGAACTAGTGGTGAGTCACTTAACCGATGAACTAGTTCGTCGCGGTCATGAGGTGACTTTGTTTGCCACTGGTGATTCTCAAAGCTTGGCTGATTTAAAGGCAATTTATCCGAGTGCATTGCGCCTAGAAGAAAATGTCCGAGACTATGCAGTGTACGAAACCCTTGACCTAAGCCAAGTTTACCAAAATGTAGAGGAATTTGATCTCATCCACTCCCATGTAGGGATTAGGGCATTACCTTTAGGAAGTTTGGTGTCAACACCTACGTTTTTAGGTCGTTTTTCCCCTGAAAAGGGACCCCAATATGCAATTACTGTTGCTAAACAGAGTGGTTGGCGCTTAAAGATGGCAGGAAAAGTTGATTTGGTAGATTCAAAGTTTTTTGAACAAGAAATTGCGCCTCATATTGATGGTTGGCAAATTGAATATCTAGGTGAAATCAACCATGCCGAGAAAACAGAGCTTTTGGATAATGCTGTCATAACTCTCTTTCCCATTACTTGGCAAGAACCCTTTGGGTTGGTGATGATTGAATCAATGACAACTGGAACGCCAGTAATAGCTATAAATTTAGGTTCCGTACCTGAGGTAATTACTCACGGTAAAACTGGGTTTATCTGCCAAAGCTATACCGATATACCAAAGATGATTCCTGCTGCTTTGGAACTCAATCGCCGCGTTTGTCGAGAACAGGTAGAAACCAAGTTTAGCGTTACCCAAATGGTTAACTCTTATGAAGCGGTCTTTAAACAAATTCTTCAAGACCGTATACAATCAAATGGCTACTTTCAGTCTGCCAAAATTCGTTTTTAACCATTTACTTTTTTTGCCTCTATTAAATAACAACCTTTTACAAGGAGGACATTGGTATGAGTATAAGAGCTAACGCTTGTCCGTGTTGCGGTAGTCGTCTCCTGCGTCATGTCCGGCATGGTGAACTGTATTGGTTTTGTCAATCATGCCGCCAGGAGGTACCGCTGTTAACTATCAGTCGGCTATCAACTGTGGAAACTAGGAATATAGAAGTCTATCCCCAGTCAGTGGTCAATACTTAAAAAATAAGTAGGGTCTGCTGAAAAAGTCAAATTCTAGTGTACGAAGGGAACTATTAACAGGAGGAAGTTTTAGTTGGTGGACAAAATTTAATACAGCAGGATATTTGGCAAAAACTTTGATTTTTTGGTAAGGATTCAGGTCTAAACTTGAGGAATTAAAGAAGGGGCCTGTACAGCCGGGTTAACTATCGCTTTGATAGCTTGCTGAAAAAATTCAATGACAGAACGTCCTTGATGACGACAAGTCTGTATAACCGTCAATAAATTGGCAGTATGTTGGAACCGCGCCATGGCGCGGGAACCACCACTAACTTTTCGTTTTGTCACAGCTAAACGTAACGTTCGTTCAGCTAAATTATTGTCAGGGGGTATCTCTGGGTGGTCTAAAAAGTACCACCACGGCAATTTTAGATTTTAGATTTTGGATACTGTACAAATCGACTATCATGTGTATGAACAAAATTACGTCGTTTCAGGCTTTGGTGGATCACCTATGGCTAACGCCACGCTGCGCTATCGGATAAATAGCGTTGGCGTAGCCGCCGTCTCGGCAATCTCTTACGAGACGCTTCGCAAACGCTCAAAAATCTATGGCTAACGCCACGCTGCGCTATCAAAAAATCACGTGAAAGTGCCCGAAACCCATACCCCATATTTGGTGTTTTCTGTCAATGCGTAAGTCCTAATATTGATATTTTTTAACTAGAATTTACCTTTTTAAATGCAATACCCGTGAATAAATTTTGCTTCTATCTCTCAAATCCTTTTGGTGGGCTAATTCTGGGCTTTTTTCCGAATGGTAGACGTTGGCTCCCACCGCAGTTTCTGCATCACTATAGAGCGATGCAGAAGCTGCGGCTACGCCAACGCATTGGGCGGTATTTTGGAAAATGGTTGTTTGGGGCAATAATTGTCGTTTGGATCTAAAGCTTGTATCCCTTGTACAGTCAGGGTTTCTAGACTTAGGGTAATTTCATTCACGGGTATTGTTTTTAAATGGGACATGCTCTGTGAGAATAAATGCGACCAATCTTTAAACCATAAATATTTTAATAAGGTACGAATATCCTTAAAGAAAGTAGTTCGAGTTACTAATAGTTCACAAACTTTTTGATAGGTATAATTAACTAAATCTAAAACAGTATGAAATAAAAAAGCTAATAAATTCAAAGACAATAATAACTCGCACAAATGATTTTTACCATGACCGAGCCAATTTTGGATTTTAGATTAGGAAGAACTCTAAACAAACACCTAACACCTGCTCCTAACTAATTCATCACCAATCCAAAATCTAAAATCCAAAATTGAGTGACCAAAGTTATGCTCTAAATTATAACCGTGATTTTTAAGAACGTTATTCCCTTCATTCTCAACTTTCTATCTACTGCGTGCAGCCTTGACAATTTTTTCAACATTATTTTCAGTGATTTTATGATTAGTTATCCAATTATTTTGGTAGATAATTTCCTCTGTTTTCTCATTAACAACAGTCACTTCGCACCAATTGACTTCCAGACTTGAATCTTCATCTTTTAAGGGAACTCTAGAAGTATATCGATAACGATAAATTAGATTTTTTCGCCCATCCCATTGTTTCTTTTCAATGGTTTTAACTTCTCCACTTCTTTCTAAAAATTCTAGCCATTCATACAAAGTTTTATGTGAGGTTTCAAGACAAACAAAAATAAAATTATAACCCTGTTTTAGAGCCAATTCACAAATAGGTTGGTGAGAATACAAGTCAATCAATTTTGGATTTTGGATTTTAGATTAACCCCATACCTTTATGTTGGGGCTTGAGTTAAAAATCTTAGATTGTAGATTTTGGATTAGTCCCACAAACAAGCCATAAAAATAAGTTGTAGTTCCATTTCGATGATTACGAAAGTTACAATGAGGATAATTAATTTTCTTAGATGAGAAATATTCTGTGCCATCTAAAGCAATTAGAATTTCTTCATCTAAGTAGAGAAACTTTTTCAAAACCCCATTTTTATTTAACCATTCATAGACTTCTTGAAAAGCCATAAAGATAGTAGTGGCTGGAACTGGATCTAACAAATTTCTTATTTTATTGTCACAGGGAATGTTCTCAATTGAAAATAAACTTTCTGCGTTATCTTTTCCTTTATTGCTTTTCATTAATCGTTGATGGTCTAAAAAAGACGCTGACCAAATTTTAGATTTTAGATTTTAGATTAGGAAGAACTCTAAACAAACACCTAACGCCTGCTCCTAACTAACTCATCCCCAATCCAAAATCCAAAATCTAAAATCCAAAATTGATTGACTGAGTAAAAAAGATTGAAAATGCAGCCATCACTGCATCTTCTACCTGGTATCTTGTATTATTTCCGGGTTTCCTTTCATCAGGTAAGTCATGTAATTGTTGACGTAAAAATTGCATTAATTCAGGAATTTCTAGAGTCGCTGCCTTTTGAGCCATGTTTGAGTAATTTGACGCGAAGATAGGATTTTTAACTCGCCCATTCTACATCATCTGACAACAATTATAAATTTTTATTTTCCTTGAATTCCCTATTCTAAAAATCGAACTATGAACTGGATTTCCCCCGTTCGTTGTCAGACAATCCCTTTATTCTATTGGGTATTTATACTTAATCATCGGCTCAATTGTTTTTTTAGCTATTCCCTTTGGCTGAAAAACTAGTTATTTTGTACTATATTTTCAATTCCAAAATCAGGGTTAATACTCTATTTTTTTCAAAATGAGAATTGCTGTTTTCAAACATCCTCATAGACGACATCGGGCAATTGATCTTCTACCAACCTTAACGGAGCATACTGATAGGCAATAATAGTGATCAACATAGTTAAGGTTCCCAAAACAATAAACATCAGACCAATACCTCGCCCAGGTCCGGTACCGATGACTTGTCCGATGGTTCCGGCTAAGGAACCATTTACTGTCATCAAAGGTTCAAATATTCTGTCAGATAGGGGACCTGCAACAAGATAAGCTAGGGGTAAACAGGAGCCACAGATTGCACTATTAAGGGAGAAGACTCTTCCCTGGACATCGGGAGCAACTTTCTTTTGAAAAATCACTTGAGCGCAACTGTTGATAAAAGGGAGTCCAAGAAAAAATAGAAAAGCAGCTATGGCAAACATAAAAATTGAACGATAAAGTCCTGCAACCATCATGGAAAATCCTTGAAGCAGCATAAAGCCGAATAATATATTGATATATTTTTGCCGCTTACCTCCCCAAATACTCATAACCAGGCTACCTGTGATCATGCCCACACCGCCAAAAGACATGATCGTGCCAAGTTGGGCTGGGGAAGCAAAGGAGAGTATGAGGGGATAGGTGAGTACTTGAAGAATTCCCACAAGGAAGTTGCTACTAGCAAAAAACAATAATAGCGCTAGGAGTCCAGAGCGAACCCTCAGATAATGGAAACTGTGAAGGGCTTGTGTGAGTAGTGAGGTTTTATTGGGTTGCTGGCTTTGTGTGACTTTGTGCTGGGGAAACCGAACCAAGAGTAGGGTAGTTAAGGCAAAGAGAAAACTGCTTAAGTCCAGAACAAAAATTCCTGATAGCTGTATGAATCCTAGGAGTACACCACCGAGAATAGGAGAAAGGAGTTTTGCTATGGCTTGTGCTAACTGAATCATTCCACTGGCTCGACCTAAGTGTTTTTTGGGAACAAGCAAGGTTGTAGCGGCACTATAAGCAGGCCACTGGAAAGCACTAAAGCTGGAACTTACGGCAGTTGCTAGATATATATGCCAGATTTGTGGTATATGTCTGGTGACCAGTAATAAGGCTATAGTCAGGGTACTTAAAGCTGCACCGGAATTGCTGAGAATCATCACCCAACGGCGATTCCAATGGTCTGCTAAGACACCAGCAAAGGGAGAAATTATTACTAGGGGGAGGGTAGTGAACAGAATCAGAAAGGATAACTGGGTAACGGAACCACTCTGCTGATAAACCCAAACATCTAGGGCAAAGTTGCTGAGACTGGAGCCTAAAACGGAGACTAATTGCCCCAACCAGACCAGAACAAAGATGGACATTCCTTCAATTTTGAGTGGTTTGAGCATTTCATTGTTCTAATTGATTGGTCTGTGCTTGTTCAAGAGATTTTTGGAGTTTTTCCGCTAGTACCTTGACATGAGTTGATCGGAGCATATTTTGATGATTACCAGGAACCACGTAAGTTTCTAGATATTCTATTAGTTCATTCCAGGTAAATTCAAGGTCGGCATCAGTTTCACTGGCTTTGAATAGAACAACTGAGCCTGAGTAATATTGAGGTT
>Ga0209208_10008393_pt1 | contig 13769 bp, 7 predicted proteins | sample S1TSphfallax_3_FD_187694 | JGI IMG/M metagenome (GOLD analysis project Ga0209208, IMG submission 187694) | Host-associated microbial communities from peat moss isolated from Minnesota, USA - S1T2_Fd - Sphagnum fallax MG (SPAdes) (version 2) | ecosystem: Host-associated > Plants > Peat moss >...
CTGATTTGTCCATCCAGGATATAAGCCTAATAATGTAAGCCTAACATGCCCGCGAATGTTTACCGAATGTTCACCCGTTGATTTATAAAATTCTTTAAAATTCTTGCTTCTTCGGGCTTCCATAACATTCCCGCACCAAGAATGTCATAACTATGACAGGAGGCAAAAGTGGATTTGTGGTCTTGAAAACTTTGACATTGCTAAAAACTTTGGTAATGTCTACAATAGTTACTTGTTCATTTGTCACATCATGTTTGGGATCCAACCATTTTGTTGAAAGCTTCTTAACCTCCTTAAAAAATTGGGCATCCTAAAGCTTATAATCAACCCAGTCCCACTTAGGAAACTCCTTGTCGATATTTTGTTTTGGCTTCCTTTCCTTGTCTTCCCTCCCCATGATTGGCACCTATAAAAAAATGTTCAAATCACGTAATCAACTAGTCAAATGCATCTTGAAAGTAAAAGAGTACATGTTAATGACATCAGACTATTTTTTGCCAAATAGTTTAGATAGTCAACAATACATCTACTAATAAAATGACTCCAAGTATTCTACTTCTAGATAACAACTTAGCTCTGTGGACCAACATACCTCACACTATTAACCAATAGATCCAAGGATTGAAAATGATATGGGAGCACCATAAATATAGACGCAACTCCAAGTCTACAACAGTCTTTCTAATGAAAAACAACATGCAAGGTGTCAATCTTAAGAATTTTTTTGTGCCAATGACAAACCATTTCCTCAAAGATCTAAAGTGATCAATAAACATACATTACTTTGTTGACTTATTGAACATTAGCACTGCAATGAAAATATCAGTTCTACATGCGGACCTACATACCTTGCACTATCAATCGATAAATCCAAGGAATGAAAATGAAATTTGGGAACACAATTTTATAGGGGCAACTCCAAGTCTTCAACAATCCTTGCAATGAAAAACAACATGCATTAATGTTATAATCAAGGTGTCATTCCTTAGCAAAATTTTTGTGCCAATGACAAACCACTTGCTTAAAGATTCAAAATGATTAATAAACATACATTACTTTGTAGAGTTGATCTTTAACACTAAAATGAAAATATTAGTCCAATTATCAGCTTAACAAGGTGTTAACCCTTGGTAAAATACTTTAAGCTAATGATCACAACTTTTCTAATAGTCAAAGTGGTTAGTTGAATTATTTTATGGAATGTTACCACTTCACCAAAAAAATCCATTGTCAAATAAGCCTTATCCTCCCACCAACGAAGGGTCCATGGACCTTTTGTGTCATGTTCTCAAGTTGTTCCTAAACTACTAGTTACTTTCTTTCTCTTTTATAGAGGTTGTAGGTTCTACATAATCTCCTTTTGAAGTAGATCACAATAATAGTTAAGGAATGTTTTTCGAATGCAAATTACAATCTTATGGGAATTGTTGGCAAAAAATTGAGATTTTTGGAAAGAGAACAATGAAATTATGTTTTTTAGGTATTTTATGTGCCTATTAGTTCTTCTCCTTCTCCACAATTTGAAGTAAATTTAAGTTCAAACCCAAACTAAGTAGAACAATTGAAATTTGTTTTTTGTTACCCAACATTATGAGAATTCATGCTCATAACAACTAAATTGCCTTATAACTAGAATTCCAAAACAACTAATATACAATTACATTACAATGGTCTTGTGGAAATACAAGAAATTAATAAATAAAATGCCAAGTCAAAAAATTAAAAAGTTATATTGTAGTTGCAAGTTAATTACAAGATGGACATAGATCTATATAAATGTACACATCATAAATACAATTATAGTCAACCATGTTTGACTTTGTGGCAAATTGCATTTTAATAGAATGTAACAACTACATTACAACAAGGGTAAATTTGTAATGCCCAATCAATGACTATTTTGCAACTAGTGTACAACCTTGACACATGTATGCATTTTCACCACCCGTTAAATATGACACATTCAACTTGTTTGCAACTAATTGTCAACTATGATTTTCATTGATACAACTAGTTGTGCCACTATATAAATACTACTTTTCCACTATTTTGTGACTATTGTTCAACTATTTTATTGCTAGTTTTCCACTATTGCAAGTCACAACATCATGTCACCTTGCATACTTGTCACACCATATAATTCATTGAAGGGGAAAATATGCTTTTGAAGTGAAATTAATAATAATGTGTATATAAATTCAATTAGGGTGTACACATGGATTTGTTTTTATATACTTTGATGTTTTATACCCTAAATATTTAATTATTTCATTGACAAGGGCCAATTCCTTCAAGTCAATCATGGGCCTATACCTAATATGAAAAAATTCAAAATGAACTACAAAGGATTTTTTTTTCCTTCTAACAATTCACATTTAATAAATACGTGAGCCAAAGTAATTAAATCAACCAAGCAACAAGTGGACAACTAGTATGCACCTAAATTTCAACTTGGATTTTGAAAATTGAAAATATGAAATTTGAGGTAGAAACCCCTAAGCAAGTAACATGTGGTAGTAAATCAACAAATCTTCAACCTTTTTGTTCTTGTGCTTATTTTCAAGAAACTTAAAATTAACTAAAAGGAAGGTCTTTTTAAAAAAACATTTTGTGCATTTCTTAGTAATTTGGTGATGCAATTATCATATCATTTGCTAAATAAAAAAGATTTTTTTTTCAATTTAAAAGTAGAATTGAAAGGTTGTTACAAGTTTGCTTATTTATTTTAAAAACTTAGAGGTTAAAAGTTCTTGTTCTTGAAGGTTGAAGGTTTGTGATTTATGTTCTATGAAATGTTTATTTGCATATTTAAAAATATATATTAAACACACATGTTATTTAATACATAAATATGATATTTTTGTTGTTATTATATTATAAAATTGAACTGATAAATTTTGAATCCATCAAAATTATAGTTTTACATACAAGTTAAAGTTCTTTCAAAAACAAAATGTTGGTTTTGTTTGAAAAATATAATTTTGACCAAAAGAGCACACACATGTGATATTGTATTATTTGATTAGGTTGCTAATGACTATACCATTCGTTGTTTGTGTGTAGTAATCCACACCAATACATGCAAAAATCTAACTTCAATACTCCAAGTATGTGATGCAATCCATTTTGAAAACCACCATTGTATGCAAGTGTAATTAATTGCACAATTTAATTTGTATTAATGTTATGTATATTGCATTTTAATGATAAATAAATTTTGTTAGTGGCATCACAATTGTAAATTAGTTTTATTCAAATTCAAAGGATGGACATCTAGATATCTTTTGCATGACAATGTTATGTATGTTGTATTTTAATGACAAATAGATTTTGTTAATGGCATTGCAATTATAAATTAGTTTTATTTAAGTTGAAAGAATGGACATTTAAATTCTTTTATATTACAATGTTATATATATGTTATTGATCTCATTTCACATGTGACATTGAATATCATAATATGGCAAATTTTAATAAAACATGGTGAAACAAAAAAATAATGGTACAAACTAAATTTTGACAAAAATAAGAAAATTAATTCACAAAAACCTAATGTTTTAAATTACAATATTTGATTATTGTGGTTCATCATCTTTGTGATGACCTTTTGTATAGTTAGAGGAAATTTTTTGTTATAAATAACTTGGGCAATATATTTAGATTTATAGTCAAATTGTATTTCAACAAAGAATTTTTAAAAATGCTTTGATAATGCATTTTCCAACCTTGAATGTTAATGCATACAATTTCAGATCCATTTCATGTTTATAAATAATGATGGAATGCAATTTTGCATTATCTATCATAATTTTTAGACAATAAGAATGTGTGTGCAAGGTTTACAAATTTGCATTGTAAGTTATAATTAATTGTTTAATACTACTAAAATCAATTGCTACACAATTACATTAAAACCCATAACTAAACACCTAATTACAATGGACATCAATAAATTTTATTTGTTAATGAATGAATGAAAAATCATGCAAAATTAGTTTTGTTAATGGATGAATAAAAAATCACATAATTATTAGGTTTATCAATGGATGAACTTGCCTAATAATTATTTCATAGTAGTCACTTAATTGCAATTTGTAAATTGCATACATTTTAGTTACACATAAGTACTACCTTGTGTCAATGTGAGTTGTCACATAATGCTAATTAGTTGCAAGCATTGATGTGTTTCTACCGCACTAATAGTTGCAACAAAAATCAACAAAGTTTATCATTGATGGATGGATGGATGAAAAGCAATGTCAACATGATGTTACAATGGTAATTACAAAATAATTGCATTGGAGTTGCATAGTAGTTATTTTTACATAGTTGCAACTAAGTTACATGAGTTGCATATGTATATGGTTCCATATACAATGAGTTGCATCATTTGCAACTCATGTGCAATTCATATGATAACATTCATGTGGTAAAAATGCAATGAATGGTAATGAAGTTGCAAGTGGTCATTACAACTCAAAAACCCAGTTACAAGGCTAGTTGCAAGGCCAATTGCAAAGCACCCTATTTCTCATAATGCAAGTATTCTAATTGTAGGACAAAAAAAGGGTGTGATAAATTATTGTTTTACAAATGGCATTTACAAAAAACATTTTGAAAATAATCATCAACAACTTTGGAAAAAGTTGATTGAATGAAAAGAGAAAAGCTTAAAGAAAAAAAAATTTAGCAAAAAAAGGTTTGGCCCAACCCTTGGCAATATTTTTACATTTTTTGGGAGTAGTGTTGCTTACAACAAAAACAATCCTCACAAATGTTTTTTCAAGAGGATCCTTTATTGTTAATTGTTAAAGAACTTATGCTATGTAAAACAACAATCATTAGAACTTCAAGGCTATGTGCCAAGTTTGCAAGTTTGGGCAATTGCCCAAATTGTTTTTGATACCTTGGGGCCCATTGTCCAACAATGCATGTTGAACCAAAGTCTGTAGCTAGTAGTCCCAACTACTTTTTAATGCCTTTATTACCGCAATATCACTTGTATGTTATATGCAAATGGACCTTATAACACCAAATTCCAATGAGAGCCCTAGTATAAAGTGCCAATTCAATATGTTGGCAACAATAGAGATCTTCATATTACAAATGAGTATGATAGACATGTATTGTTCCCCCTCTTGGTTTGTGCATACAAGTTTTTGAACCCAACTAAAATAAATGAAAAATTCCTAGTGTTGCATCACAAAGTTCTTAATCTACAAGTTTGTGTGACCTTATGGAGATTGATGAAAACATGGCATTGTCAATGGTGAAATAATATTTTGTCCATTTTGGGATCAAGGTGGTTAGTGACGATGAGTGCAAAGATTCATTAGCATGCTAGAAAATGCATGGAGCACAATTTTCTTATGTTACGTTTATAGCTCACCAAATTTTGAAATATTCGGCTGTCAAATCAAGACAAAAATAAATTTTAGTATTATAGGTCTTTACATAATGTTTCAATGTTTTCGGTTGGGCATGGACTGTCTTGAGATGCTTATAAGCATCTACAAGAATTGGCGAGATGATGCTTGGGTTGGGAGTTTGGCATCCATGGTGCAATTCATGGAAATGGAAGAAGCCGTAATGAAAGAAAATGAGGAGCTAACTGACAAGCTTGGACTTTTGAAATTGGATGAAAATAGCAATAGGGTCTAGGTAGAAATATTAGTTTCTTGTTTATTTCTTGTTGGTTGTATTATATCTCTTTCAAGTTGAGATGTGAAATTTTTTGTTGTTGTTTGTCCTAGATCTTGGAGCAACCATGGATTGCAACTCCAAGATAAGATGAACCTTAAAAATTGCTCAGATTCATGCTTTTGGTTCTTCTTTATAATGCGATCTTGATTCAGGTTTTTTTTGAGAATTGTTTTTGGCTTTGGGGGTTGTTTGATATTCTTTGGGCAAATTTGGAACTGTTTGAAAGCTACATTGAGCTATGAAATAGGGTCAAATTGGGGGTCTATTTGAGGTAAAAATTTGGGGCAGATTTGGGGCTGTTTGAGGGCATTTGAGGGTTTGGTTGGGAAAATTTAGGGCAGATTTGAGAACATTCTAGGGTTGAATTCAAGGGTCACAAGAAACCATATTTCAATACGGTAGATACAATTACAAAAAACCTAAGCATGAAACCACTTGACAATGGGTGAAATTGGTTTTGATCCTCTAGGAACTAGAAAGCTATTAGAATGGTTTAGAAATTAAAAGTAGGCTACTTTCTATTGCTCTTGACATTGTCAAACCTTTGTAATAATTTATTAAAAAAAAAAGGTTTTGATTTTTCACATTGAAAATTTTGGTGTTTTGAACTTTGAAACCGAAACTGGATGAGATCGATTTTGACATTAGTAGAACCTATAATTGAAACCGACCTAATTTGAAAATAGGTAAAAAAAATCAAGAACCGAATCCACCCTCAAATTAAAAACTCGAATCTGAAATTGTGTCCCATTTTTTATTAAAAAATCCCAAACCAAACTGGACCGGATCCTTTGAGAAGTTTAGGAACAAGAACCAAAGGTTCTTCCTAGAGCCTAGGAACCGCCCAACATTGGTGTGCACCCCGTCCCATAGTCCAAAAATTTGAACTGTCCACAAAAATAGGACTGTCCTACTTTTAAGGTTGTCAAAGACGCCCAATTGTCAACTTTTTTTTTCATCCTCTATTTTCTAATTTCGCTGACAGTCAGGGTGCCTTTCAGAAAACTAGGAACCGGGTATCAAAATACCAACAGGGTACGAGACTCTCTGTGAAAGTCAGGCTGACGTTATGGATATCTTTATATATGACTTTCAATCTATTTCTTGGCCTTGACTCCTAGTTTAAAGTGGGCCCTAAGAAGCATAAAATGTAAGGTTTGAATACGATTTTTGTAACGAATTTTTGTTTGTAGTTAAAGTGGCAATTAGAAAAAGTGAGGATCATCCCTAGGAAGATTTAACCGAATTTGGCTACAAATCAAAAGTAAATTACAAATCTGTAATCATTCTTCTATACTTTTGACTACACAACGAAAATCAAGTATAGACATTTTCACTCTTTTTCTTTTCCTCATCTTTGGCAACTGAAAACCTCCAAAAATCACTTTTTAAAAAAAATTCAAAAAATTGAAATTTTCATTTTTGATGAAATTTCAGTTTTAAAAAACACTGTCAGAGTCTTGAACCCACGAAAACATGTCAGAGAGTATATTCAGCGACAAGGATGAGGAATTGCACCTTGCAAACCATGCACTGTAGGACACTAAAAAGAACCCTCCAAGTAACTTTTTGTTTTTGTTTTTTTAGGAACAAATGGCAATTTCCAGTGCAAAGCAAAAAAATTAACCAGGGGACAGTACCCCTGTGTTTCACTCATGGAAGTTCAGGGCATCAAAGTAACTAGAGTAACCGCATCAACAAAAAATACGCACTTTTGGGCATACGAAAACACCACATAACCAGTTTGTCGTTTCTATTGCGTAAGATAAACCTGGAACCCCAAGTTTTCTCAAACTCCTTGAGAAACATGTTGCGACCAGCACAGACCCTCAGACGATTCGGTAGGACTTCATGCCATGCAATTTATCACATGGTCACTACTTACTAGGCTGACGACATACTGACTAGGAAGCCTGCCAAGAGTCGGCCACCGTAAAATTAATAACATCAAAAAATCAGCTGGCAATTTCACAGCATGAAACTGAGAGCAAGTCTTTGGTGATTTAAAAGTCCCTGATCTCTTGTGTTACCAAATATAAGCAATACCCATTCACTTGTTTCTCCGAGCTGCTGCAATTCTCTATTCCACAATACCCATTCCTTGCTTCCTTGTTTCTCCAAGCTGCAGCTGTTGCAATTTGTTCTCAATTTCACGAAAAAAATTCATGTGAAAGAATTCTCAGATCTACTGCAATAAGCTTTGAGAGACAAACACAAAAGCATGCAGCTTGAAAGTTTCAGTTCTATTTGGCATGAAAGATTTGTAGCTTGTTTTGGGTCTGTTTGATTTCTCTCTTAGGGAGCTTTGTTTGTTCTTCAGGGAGCTGTTGAGTTTGTTTGTTTATTGTGGTGTTTTCGAGGTTTTTTTTTTACAAGTGGAGAATGGCATCTGCAGATAGTTTCAATGGGATTGTTACTGGTGTTGATCAGCAGCATGTTGCTGCTGTAGTGCAGCAGCCAATTGGTAGATTGGTGCCACTACCAGAAGGACCTGCATGCGTCTTGGCTATGGCCACTGCCTTCCCTCCCACTGTCATCCAGCAGGACACGTACCATGACAAGCTGTTCGAGATTTGCAATGTTGCCGACGATGTCGTTCTCAAGTCGAAGTTCAAACGGATGTGTGAGTGTACTAGAAACCAAATAATGGAGGCTGAGACTTTGCAGCTCTGGGCATGAATATTTATAGGGTTTCTTTATTGATTCTTACAATGCAAGCATGATCATTTGACGCTTTTGCAAACCGGAATAATGTGAGATCTCTAGCTTCAAAGCGAATTCTAAATTGGGTTATGTTGATTCCTTCCTTTCAGGTGATTCCTCATGCATCAAGAAACGCCACACCTTTCTAACTCCAGAACTCTTCAAGGCTCATCCGGAGCTTCTCACCTACAGGAACAACAGTTTGACGACACGCAACGAGATTGTGAACAAGGTGATTCCCGAGATCGGCTACGAGGTGGCAGTCAAAGCGATCCAGGAGTGGGGACAGTGCGGCAACAACATCACACATATGGTCTTCGCAACCACCAGCAATACTTCCATCCCGGGAGCCGACCTAATGATCGCCAGGAAGCTGGGCCTACACCCGACAGTACAAAGAGTGTGCTTGTACCAGACAGGCTGCTGGGGCGGAGGCGCCGTCATGCGAATCGCCAGGAATCTGGCCGAAAGCGCCAAAGGTGCTCGAGTACTTGTCGTGGTCGCAGAAGCCAACACAGTCATGAACTTCCGCGCCCCGAGTGAAGACAAACTCTACACTATAGATGGCTTTCTCGCACATGTCTATTTAGGAGACGGAGCAGCTGCTGTAGTTATAGGCGCCGACCCAATTCCAGGAATGGAACGTCCTCTGTACGAGATGTACTGGTCCATGCAAATGTCAGTTCCAGACAGCGAGAATGCCATTGTAGGAAACATTACGGAGGCAGGTATGTTCCAGCAATTAGAAAAGGACACCATACCCAAACTGATTGCTAAGCACTTGGAAGAGCTCACATCCCAAGGGAAAAAGCTAGTCGGGAACCCTGAGTACACAGACATGTTTTGGGTAATGCATCCCGGTTCGCACAAGATTCTGAAAGTGATTGCAGAGGCTCTGGGGGTGGAGAAAGAGAAGGTGCAAGGTAGCTGGAATATACTGGAGAATTTCGGTAACATGTCTAGTCCCACTGTTTTGTTTGTTTTGGACGAGATTCGCCAAAACTCCATTCGCTTTGGCGCTTCCACTACTGGACTGGGAAGCGAATTCGGCTTCGTTCTGGGTCTGGGCCCTGGGTTTAACATGGAACTCACTCTTCTCAGAAGCGTTCCAATTCAACCATTTTAGACCAACCCACAGAACGCCCCCTCCCGCCCCCCGCCCCCAACCACTCACCCACCCAAAAAAGAAAAAATTGCACTCTGTGTCCCTCGATCTTCTCGACTTCATTAGAATTTATATCATTATTTTATTTTATTTTGGCACAAATGGGAAATGTGATCAAGTGCAAAAAGGAATGGAACACCAACCCATCGATTTTATTTTATTTTTTCCAAATTTCTCAACTAGGTCCACTGGCCAGGATCCCAACGTTAATTAGCATTAAATGGTGATGTCCTAGGTGGGCTCATTTTTACAAAAGTGCTGCTACAAGTGATGACCTACGTAGTGCCTAGGTCTAGATATGGCTAACTTAATTATTTTTAATTTAAAAATGGCAAAATAAAAATCCTCTGAAATCATAACATTTCCATGTTTTCTTTCATTTTCTGGAAAAATTCGCCAAGCTGCGAAAATTCGCCCCAAAACTTGGACACCCATCAGAAAAAATAAAAACATAGAAAATTGTTTGGACAACTGCCAATTGTTGTTCTTTAACGTGCTTGGATGCAATGTTTCTTTCTTCTTTTTTCAATTTTGTGATCTTGCTCAAGTGGCAATCATTTGTAAAAATATTTAGCCAGATTTGGTGATGTTAGAAATATGAAAGGAGAAAAACCTTCAGCACCCTTTCATGTTGCAGGTAGTTGTGATAATTTTTGCTGAATTGTTTTTATTTCATTTTTTGCCAAATTGTTCTTTCTAAACTAGGGAATTTTGTGACGGGATATTTTCTTTTCAATTTTTTTTTTAAATGGAGAAAATAAGCCATCAAGAAAATCACTACTTCCCTGTGATCTTCAAAGAAATGTAATTAGATTTTTCGTATGAGAACTAATAATAAACTTTCTAACATTTCTGGTTCAATTCAAGTTTATTGTAGCTAAGGTTTGGAGTTTAGACTAGTGTTGGCTAGGTAAGAACTAGTGGTTTTGGATTCAAGTATGTGGAACTTATCTGAACCTGAATTCACTTTTGGCAATTGAGTAGAACTGGAACTAAAAGTTTTTATTGAAGTTTTGGAATTGGAGTTGAATTGATCTTCCATTTGAAAAGGTTTAAAATTTGAAATTAAACTCGTAGTATGGTCCAAGTTGTGATTTTAGTTGAAACCAGATTGAACTTTTCATAGAAATTTAATTGTGATTCTGATTTCAAAGTAGGGATTTAAAATGAACTTTTAGAGTTTACGTTTTGTGTTTTTTGTTTATTAATCATTTTTCTTCACCTATGTGAATAAAGAAACCACTCATGAGCTTGTAAGTGTGCAGTATCATTTTTATATTGTTTCATGTGTAAGTTGAACACCATTTGCGAATTTGCAAGTGTGCAATATCACTTTTTTAATTTTCTTGTGTGAGTCAAAAAAATCACTTACAAGTTTGCAATTGTGCAATCTTTTTAAAATATTTACAAAAGATTAAAGTTTAAAAATAAGATAACTTAGAAATAAGTTTGATATTTCCAAACCGTTGCAATAGCATTTTTTTTCGAAATAAATATTTTTATTTTTGTTTCATGAATTTTAAAATTTTGAATCTTGTAATATGCAATGTTTAAGTTTGCCAATGAAAAAGAAAATCATTTGGATTGAAATTTTCAATCATTTGTAATTTTTCCATCAAATAAATAAGTAAATATTTCTAAATTTTTGTGTTATTTTGCATATTGAAACCTGAACTGCTGATTATGGGATGGGGACTCAAAACTGATTCAATTTGAAATTAAGTTTCAATATGTTATGTAGCATATTGGGGCCGAAACCACAAGTTACCCAAAACTAGAGGTTGTGAAATCAGTACCTGGAACTGGTCCAATTTGAAAGTAGGTTGAGGAACCCAGATCGAAATTGCCCTTTAAAAAGAAAACCCGAACTGATATCGAATTCCAATTCTTTAGAAAAAAAACCAAAACCGAGCCAAAACCGGTCCCTTGAAATTTTTAGGCAACCACAGATTACTCCTAGAGCCTGGGAACCGGCCAACACTGGTTTAGACCAACATTGAAAAAGCACCAACTACTCCAAACTTGCAGTGCTTTTCTTATGATTTCTTTTATCCAGCCAAAGTGGTGATCATCCCCAGGAAGATTTAGCCAAATGTGGCTGTAAATCAAATATGAAACGTAAATCTTTAATATTTATGTTATATATTATTTGGCTACACACTAAAAACCAAAAAAAAGCAGTCTGGCAATTTTTGGGGATTGCAAACCTCCATAATCACTTCATTTTGGAATTTTGGAACTTTAATGTCTCTTTTTTGGCAAAATTTCATGCGTCAATAGAAGTTGCTCCTAAGCGACTGTAGGTGTGTGAAACTATTTCCCATAGCATTTGGAGAAATCTCCTAGGCCATTTGGAGGGCACCATATATATGTCAATGTTGCTCTTAGGAAAGACAAGGGGGAGATCCTATTGTCTATGCCCTTAATCTTGTGAATGCACACCACCATGGACATAATGTGCGACCAAACTGCCTCATCCTAGGGCCCTTATTTTGGGTTACCCACACCAATGGATGAACGTCCATGGACTGGAGACTGATGTCATCTTGCAGGATGGCAAGATGGATGATCATCTTTTGGAAGTCCATGGCCTTTATGATGGCACTGCCTCTAGCTGGGGCTTCATCCTACAGATTCATCTACAAAGCAAAATGGACTCACTTTTTATATTCTACAAGAGACCCTGCGTTTTGTTTTTGGAGGGTCTAATTTCACCAACTACATGATGAATGGGATGAACGTCAATATCTGCTCTTGTTAATTCATAAATACGGTAATCTTGGAAACTGGTAAATAAATATATTAACTTATTCTTTAAAATGTGATTGCAGTGGCCACTTTTAATCTTTTTAAACGAAACAGACCTTGTCACTTTCTTCATCTCGGATACATGCTCTCATTTGGAGAAAACATTCTCTCTTAGAAAGACCTTGCATGGAATCGCTTCAATGAGTCTTTTTGTTAAAAAAAATTGCAACCACACTGGTGAGCAGTGCTCTTGTTTTGGAGCGAATTTTCGCTTTTTTTCCACAAGAAAATGTGGGAAATTCTGGATAAATATGTTTTTCTAGTGTAATTTCAACCAATTTTGCAATTTTTGAGGCAAAATTCGCTAAAATTTTGACATCACAATTTTTTTTAAAAACACTGCCGGTGAGCATCCCCAGAAAGATTTCACCTTAATTGTCAACCCCTTTTTAGGGGACCCTTAAAACAATAGATGGAAGCGACAACCAGTGTTGGGCAGGTATTGAAGTTTTGGTTGGGTATCAACCCGAGTTGGCACCCTGTATGGGGTACCCTAACAGTCACGTATTGGCTCGCCAAAAAACCTCTTGATACACTACCTTGGTATACTTCTCTTCTCCCATACACAGGCGACGCCCTTATATGGGCAGTCTTGTATTTTATAAATTTTGTGAGCTGCATTGGTGGAGCAGTCATTGCACATTGCAAACATGTGCAAGTTATTGAAATTTAGGGTTTGAATTTAGTGTTTGATAAAGTTGTAGGTCAGTAATCTACAATTTTTTTGAGGGTTGTTGCTTTTACACTGACTTGATAGAAGAGAAGATCCATGATAGAAATGACTTGCAATGGAAAGAACCACCACTGACTTGATAGAAGAGAATATCAATGATAAAATGGCTTACAATGGAAAGGAATGCTAAATTTGTGAAATTATAGACCTACTAGCAACAACTGCATTGATGTTTAGGACTCAGGAACAAGGTAAGCATTCTTACTACAATTGATTATTTTCATGTAGCATTTTCATGTTTTTTAGTTTTGATTTTCTCCTTCCATTGTTTGTGTTCAATGCATTATTTTTGGTGTTCTTGTGTCTTTTTTGTGTTGCCAAGTTGAACTTACCTCATGTTTTATTGTTTTCATCCTATTTTTGGTGCATTGTTTTAGTAATATCAAGTTTTATTCTTGTTGTCAAACTGGTATCTTGTGTTTCATTGACTTCATCTTTGGTGCTTTAGTATCTTCTTCTTCTCATCACATTAATAAGTTGGTATCTTGTGTTTCGTTGATTTCATCTTTGGTATTTTTATGTCTTCTTCTAGTTGTTAAGCTAGTAAATTGGTATTTTGTGTTTCGTCATCTTCAATGTTTTATAGCTTACAAGCTTCAAGTTTTCAACAATTGTTACATCGCAATAGGTTTGTTAGTGTTTCATTGTGTTTTCATA
>Ga0209208_10008395_pt1 | contig 13767 bp, 9 predicted proteins | sample S1TSphfallax_3_FD_187694 | JGI IMG/M metagenome (GOLD analysis project Ga0209208, IMG submission 187694) | Host-associated microbial communities from peat moss isolated from Minnesota, USA - S1T2_Fd - Sphagnum fallax MG (SPAdes) (version 2) | ecosystem: Host-associated > Plants > Peat moss >...
CCTCCATGTTCACCTCCTTCTTTTTGGCCACCTCCACTGCTTCATCGAACGTCGCCGCTTGTTCGTATCTCACTTGTTGTCGTAATTCTGACAATAAACCAATGGTGAAATGTTCTAGTACTAATGCATTGACTCCCACAAAAATTAGATCAGTTCCTTCATGACCTTGTGCCCTAAGACACCCTTGGACTTTATTTTGCAACATCATTGTCCTCTCCTTGTACTCTTTTACTAACTCTAAAGCCCCATGTTTTAGTTGACTTAGTTCAAATATTAAGTTTTGGAAGACATTTTTCATAGAAAACTCCTTCACTAGAGCCTTAGTTATGTCATTCCATGATCCCTTCAACTCTTCCGTCTATTGTTCAAACCAAAATGATGTCGTACCTTCTAAAAATTCAGGAAGAAAATTAAGCCATTTTGCAACTTTCTAAGCCCCGTACCGATACAAGCCCGTTTATATTCCCTTAAAAACACTTCAAGGTCTTCACCTTTACTTCCCCTAAAAACTGGAATAACCATATTGATTCTTATTTTGTCTCTAAAAAACACACCAAACTAATTAATTCCTTTATCAAACTATCACTTAGCTTTTACAACCTTTCCCCATGAATAAGGAAATTCCCAATAGCCCGAATTGCGCTCACAACAAAATCCTCCCTATCTTCTCGGTGTTAATCTCTAAAAGGACCAGACATTTCCAATCTTGCCATTATCCTATTTAAATGCCTGAATTGAAAGACAACATTTACAAGATCATGGCCATCACAAGTATCAATGACGCCTCCACTCCACATGACATGCAGGTTGTTGGTTTTGGCATAATTTGGAGTCACATCCTTCTTCCTAAGCCAAATGAGTAAATGTTGTTCTTGTGTGATTGTCCTTTGGCGTTGCCTTGCAGATCTTGAGTCGGGTTGAGATCTAAATTCCTCCTGTCGTCTACGTAGTTGTGATATTACCACACTTGGTTCACCTACAATCCCAGGTTCTTCCAAAGGTCTTTCAACAGGTGATTTTGGCCTAGCAACTCCTAATGTCAAAGATGAGGTCGGTTGCCTATCTTCGGGAAACTATGTACCAGGGGAGTCAGAAGCCTCTCCTAACATTGACATTAATGTCTTTACTAAAACATTAATCCTAGAAATAAAACATATATATATTTATATATATTTATAATTTCTTTCAACAACCTACAACATTTTTTTATATAAAAAGTCTAAAGGTTTCAATAAGGTTTAATGAAAATGGGCTTACTCAATAACACTCACTATCCTTTATAAACTTCTGTTTACATTTTCTCATATGGCTTAACACGTGCCATCTTCTTTCCCTTTCTTGCCTGTAACTTTTCTTTGCGAATCTTCTCAGATTCCCACAAATCCAACTCTAATTCATGCCTAGGATTACATGTAATATCCAAAAGCAAGCTTGGGGTCAAACAAAATGACTCGTGTTTATGGTCTTCATGATGTTGCTTCATGCGTTGAATCGTGCATCCAACTCGACATGGCTTGCCTTTCATAACCTCCATTGGCACAAGTTGAATCTCCTCCACCCATGTGGCCACTTCCATCCATGATTCGGGGATAAACAAATTGCTTTACATTCCTTCTTGTAAAACAAAACAAACTGTTCATTCTTTTCTTTTCTTTCTTTCTTCCCACTAAATTTTCAATAACACAATTAAGTTTCTCAACACAATTAAGTTTGTCAACAAAATTCAACAACACAATTCCACAACACAATTCCACAACACAATTCAACAACACAATTTCACAACATAATTAACATAGACTCGGGTCCCGGTTACGGAACAAAAAAGATGTACAACACGAACGGGTTTAGAACCGAAACTATGTATGATTACTACATAGCTATGAAATCTATGTTTTTGGTTGTAAAATTATTTTCCCACTCTTCTATTGGATATGCAAGCCTCACCATCTTCTTACCATGAACTATACACAAACAACACTAAAACTATTCAAAACCAAAAACCTTTCAAAATGAAAACTTCAATTCTCACAAACTTTGTATTCCTACCATAACTTTGTACAAATGAAGGTGTTTCTCAAGGTCACAAACACCTCCTTAAGTACTAACCAAAAGGAAACTAATCAAGAAACTTCCTAAAACTTATCCACCACATGGTTCCCCAAATAATCAAAAGGAACAAAATCACAAGGAAACAACATCACATGGTGCACATAACATAAGTCTATGCACCATGACCAAATTATGGAATCTTACACCCCATTAAACAATTACCTAAGTAATTGTGTAATCAAGTTACACATCAAGTTATAGTCACATCCATTGTTTTTGTGACTATTATTTCTACTGGTTGAAGCCAACTTTGACTTATTGTGAACAAATTATTGTAAACTTTTCAAATTAAAAAAAATTCGTAGCCAATAAAACGACTTTAAATGACCCAGCACCCACCAGTGCACCATCCAAAAAATCCCAATTTGAGATTTTTTGGAAACCATGAATTGGAAGTGAATCATGGCTAGTAAATTCTATCACATTCAATTTCACTTCAAATTTGCATTGTGCTTCAAACATGTGTTTCCAAAATTATATTCATTGGTTTATGTGTATGTCCAGGTACCACCAAGGAGGCCTTCATAATTGATTTGGTGAAGATAATTTTGGCAAATTGGCAAATATACATTTGATAATATGTTCAATTTGCACAAAATACAGTGGCACACTATTAGAATGCAAATGGATTATCATTGAAATCTATTACTAAAAGTTCTAGTGTGAGTGAGGGTGAGATCAATTAGCTTGACATTCCATTTTTGGACTAATACACGTTTTGTACCGTGCATATGGCATCCATGAATTTTCCATACCACATTTTTGTAGATTCATTTAGCCTCCATGGATATAGCCCATTAGCACTAGAAATGAAAGTTTGTAAATATACTTATAAAAATTCTGAGTTTTATTTGTTCCAAAACAAGGTTATTAAGATCCATATATAGTGTATGTGCATCTTACATTGAACAAAAAATTGATTGGATGTATTGCTAATACATGAGGATATAGCAATTGTAGTATAAACATTTGTGGAAGTTCCATTAAAGCCAAGAGGCATGATTTTGTGCAATACCATCATCATAAAAACAATCCCCTATTTCATATTTAGAATTTTGAAATAGTTTATATATGCATAATGAATGTATTGCATTTACATTTTTGCTATGCAATACCCTTGGAACAAGACAAAACATATTCATTCCATCAACCTTATCCTTAAACTTAATATACCCATAATGATATTGAATAGGTTTTGATCATTTTTTGGTCCATGCAATACCTTAAACCCTAAATTTAACCTTCATACATCCAAGATGGTGTTGAATAACCCCAATAAGAATAGGGTACACAAGGGTATTTCAATTAAACTAGATTTATTTACCTTAGTATTATGTGAATCCACAATTAAATATTGGTTAACACCCTTATTAAGGTATTGCATATAAGATCAACATAAGTTATTTCCAATATGTCTTCAGGGTATATATTGAATTTTTGAAATAGATAAAATGCAATAATTCCAATTGGCCTAAGGGTATTGTGAAACACCAAAATGATCCAAAGGATATGCACTACCCTAATGAAAGTAATGTAAATGTGAATATGGTTGGATATGATATTTGTATTTTGTCCTTGGGGTATTGTATCACCCTAATGAAAATAATGCATGTGTAAATTGGTTGGATATGATATTGTCAATGTGTCCATAGGGTATTGCAATTGTTCAATTAAATAATATGAAATATAACCTAGGCATGAGGGTATTGCATAAAACCAAAATAATCTAGTAATTGCATTTTTGAATCAAATGAGGTGAAATATATTATCTTGGGCATGACTATTGCATAACAACAAAATAATCCATTGCATTTGCATTACTTTGATGAGGGTAATGCATGTGTGAATTGGGTTGGATATTATATTGTCAATGTGTTCATAGGGTATTACACAAATGAAATAAATGAAACAAAATAATTATAATTAGGCCTACTTGTTTATTGCAAAACATTAAAATGATCAAGTGCATTTGCATTACCTTAATGAGAGTAATGCATATGGGCATTAGGTTGGATATGTCATTTCCAATGTGTCCTTGGAGTATTGCATTGTTCAATTAGATGAGATCAAAGTAGTTTAATAGGATTGAAGGTATTGCATTATAATAAATTTGTTCTGCTCATGCATTAGTCTAATGAGGGTATTGAAAAAAGAAATAAAGTGCAATATGATATTCTCCCTTTGCCTTGGCAATATTGCATTTCAATAAAATCATCTAATGGGTGTGCATTACCCTTATGAATGCAATGTGATGATTAATTAATTTTGTAAATGTGCTAAAGGTATGACACGAATTTGAAATCTAATAATTATGAGGAAGTTCCATAAGGGTATTGCAAGAAGGGTTATATTAGTGGATTGATGTCGCTTGAGTATTGATATCAAGTTCATTTGCAATACTTCATTAGTGATTTAATTGTTGAGTTTTATAAGGCTATAGAAAAAAAATCTAGTTTAATTGCAATACCTTCAATTGGGCCATTACAACATTGTTTTCCATAGTCATAAAGTCACATGGTCTAGTAAAGAGATAGGTAGGAAGGAGAATGAAGCAACCTGCCCTGGTGTATTGCAATATTCTCATCTACTTGCACCATTGCCTTGGTGGAGATTTAGTGCATAGGTACATGGGTTGATGGGAAGGTAGGTAGATGGGTGGGTAGGTGGGTGGGGGAGGGAAGATGCTAGGGTGCATAAGCAGTAGTCTAAAGGTAGGTAGGTGAGACCTAGGTGGGCGTGGGGGGGTAAAGAAAAAAAATTCCCAAAAAAACCCAACCTAGGCTGAGTAAAGGAAAAAAAAAGAAAAGGTCAACTTGAGTTCGCCACCTTGGTTAGCCAGGGGACAAGGAGAGATGAAAAAGGTGCACCCATGAGTGCACCATCCATCCACATTGGTGCACTAGTGGGTATTGTTTCACTCTAACTGAATAAAACTAGTTGTGGTATTAGAATCAGTTAGATGGAGAAGGTGTTTGTTTATCAAGAATATGAATATGGGATAGAAATAATGGGTCATAGGGATCCTATTTCTTATGGTAATTAAGTTTTTAAATTCATTTCTTTCCTTATTTTATTTTATTTTATTCTCTGATTTTTACAAAAAGTTCTTTTTTTAATTTTTAAATACATTTTTAATTTTCACGTGTGCACTGTACGCAACAGGAAGACTTAGAGAGCAATAGGATTGACATTTTGCTCTGTCACCTTGGTTTTTACTATATTGTTGTAAAAGTTCATGTGTGCAAGTGTATACAACAAGAGATTCCATTATACAGCAGAACTTAGAGAACAATAGAATTGACACTTTCTTGTCACCTTGGTTTTTGCTATATTGTTGTAAATGTTTTTTTTTTTTAAATTTAAATTTTCTTTTGGGTGTTAGAAAATTTTCTTGTATTCAAACAGTGTATTTCCAAATTTTCAAAAAAGAAAAGAAAAAGAAAAGAATATAAATAAAATAAAATAATAAAATAAAACAACAAAGAATAGAAAAGCAAAACAAAAACATGGATAAGCCTTGGGTAACTTCCACATGTCAAAAGTTATTTTGCCAAGTTAGCAGTTGACTTCCACATGTATCATAAAATCTCAATTTTTTTCTACCACCAGACATTTGTCAAATGGTTCTCTCCAAGAGCCCAACAGGCCAGAGATGTGCACAAAAGTATTATGTGTAATCTGCTTCCTGTGTTGAACATGGATCCTACTGCTTGCAAGAATTTTCCTGGTTGATCATGCTACAAAACCACTCACTAAAATTCTCCTCTGACCACAAAGGTGGCATGCATTTTCTAACTGTAGAATGCCCCTTCATAGATCCTTTTCTCTAGTGGGGTGGTTTGAGTGGCAATGAACCCTTTGTAAAGTTTATCTAAAGCTTGACAGTTCTGAAATTGTCTCAGATCTCTTTTGTTTGAGAGAGAGAGAGAGAGAGAGAGAGAGAGAGAGAGAGAGAGAGCTGGATACCAAATGCACACATTGCAAGCAGTGACATGAACAATGATATAAGAGACTCCGCTACAATGGGCCATTAAACCAGACTATCACACCTGCTTAGAGAATTTTGGTTCTGTGCATCTACCACTTGGTCTGAACCACATTAGTGCAGAGTCAAGACTTGCCCTAACACCACAATTTTAACGTGTGTGTTACATCTGTTGGGCTTGTGACATGCATCATTTCATGAATGTGCCCTCTGACACACAATTTCTTCAACTTGACTGCAAGCATAATATCACCCAATGTTTAATCTGTCATTTGACATCCATGCTTGGTAACTCCACCTCTATCTGAACTCTTGAAGCCCTTTCCTCTCATGACATGCGCATGGGATGGATCTCTGGATTCCATCTCATAGTGGAAGAAGCAAGTAGTCTAAATCTGTGCTGTATACAGTCTGTGGATTACAAGAGAGGTTTGATTGCAATTTCAGAATATGCCAAATATTGAAAATGCCATAACATTTTATCTGAGTTGCTAGACAGAGATCCACACAATATAATATGTTTGAATGCTAATCTAGAGTTGTCTCAAATCAATTGAGGAATGGAATGATCAAGTTGAACCCAGTGTGAGAATCAATAACCCCTGCAGAAACGGCCCACGCAAATGGAGCCATACAGTGTTTGATGAGGCAAAGGTAACATATTCCTCAAATCACCTCTCACTTTGGATTGTGCCTTAAGAAACAACAGACCTGGTAGCTTGAGATTCAAGACTCCTTGCTTCCTTGGTTTGTCTTCATGATCCTCAAGCTTTATCCAAGGCATCCAAACTAGGAAAAAACAAGTACAAACCAGGCTCAAACATTTTCATCAAGTAGCTTCAACGATGCCATACACCTGCAACATCCTACCTGACACTATTGCCAAGCCCCAAAATTTTCACCTGAACATGTCTAAATGAATGGCACCAGAAACAAAATTCAGTTTTTTGTCTCTAGTACAGAATCTCAATCCAGAGTGCACTTAATGAAATTGTGAGTCTTTGATTCTGAGAGACAGACCTGTTCATAGGACACTTACTTCACACACAAATCTGAATTTGAAAGGAGAAATGTAGCCTCACACATCCAGGATAAACAACCACATAAGAGATAAGTTATTGAATTCCTCCTCTTCTCCCACACCTGCACTGCATGAGAGTTGAGGAGATTGATTTCACAAACTTCTTATGGTCCCCTTATGCATGATCAAACTTGGCTACTGAGCTGAAGAATAATGCCATTATATGCTGGTTGTTGGCCATCTCCAACCCAAGGATCAACTAAGCCAGAAACTGGCATCCACACCTCAGTTCCAGGGGACAGTGATCTGGCAACAAAAATCACAGTTGAAATGTTCCATCCCATTCCAAATGGCAGTACATGTCAACATTTACAGACATGTATGTGATGTGAATCATGCTTGGCACATGTTGCAAGGCTGCAAAACATACACACTTTGCATAATAATTGAACTGAAGAAGACAAAAGAGATGCGACAGGATTCCCAAACAGATTTTCTTCAAGTGAAGAACTGAGTGCACACAAGCCAGCAAGTCATGGTGAGCAACAGCTTGCTCAATAGTCACATAGCTAGTTACAGGCACACATTACTGTGTAGTGAGAAAGATGTTCAGTGCAATGGTGTTTAAAGCAAAAATAATCTAACAAAGTCCTGCTCTTTCCATAGCTTCCTTCTCCATGGTAAGATGAGTCTCCATTAATGAGTGCCACTATGCAACTAGCTGCTTGTTCTATTCCTCATTACTTGAGCAACATGCCCCAAACAACAGCAGCATTCCTGAGTGTACTTGAGTGCAGAGGTTCTTCCTGAGTGCCGAGGTTCTTCAGTGATGGTACCTCCAAGGTGAACAGGTTACTCAATTCCATGAGCAATGTCACACATTTACTGCTGTGCTGAGATGGTTTTTCTTGGATCTCTGGACAGGCAAAGCAACTCCAATTGTGGAGTTCATAGACAATTGCTACTTCTTCTTCTTCTTTTTCTCACTCTTCTCGGTACTAGCAGGTACCTCAGCAGTACTGTCGACCATCTCAGCATCCTCTTTGCTTTTCTCCTTTTTCTTTTTCTTCTTCTCCTCACTCTTGATCCCGCCACTTGGTGTCCCATCATTGTTAGCACCAGCAGGAACCTCCACAGTAGTCACCATCTCCAAATCTTCATTCTTCTTTTTCTTTTTCTTCTGACTTTCAGTTGCTCCATTAGCTGTTCCCTCATCAACTTTGTTCTTCTTTTTCTTGGGTGCACCGTCAGGTGTTGATGCTCGTGTCGGGCTATCCTTGGACCTCTTCTTGCCTACTGCACTGGCATCCCCTGTCTCCTGGACTTTCACCTTTGTGTCTTCAGCCTCCACCTTATTAGGAGCAGCCAACCCCTCTAGGCTTGGAACCCTTAGCCACTCTGCAGGGGTTTTCTCATTGGGTTTTCCATGCTTGTCCAGCAACCCATCATTGATCATTTTCTTCTTGGTAGTTGCACGAGGACCTAAGCCCCACTTCCTCGGATATGTATCTCTTTCCATCACCACTCTCTTCACCTTTGCCACTACTCCGTGGTCACATGTAGCCATGACTGCAGTGGTCATCTGTGCAATGCCAAGAGCTATGGCTTCTCCTTTTGTAGTCATTAGCACAACCTCCTCCCCAACTTCGATACCTTGCTCATACCTTAGAAGACCAGGAATCATGAGTTTGGCACCATAACAAATGGCATTCACTGCACTGTCTTTCACAACACAACGCTTGTAGCTAGTAAGAAGAACCTCCAAGGGCATGATCACTCTTCGCAAGTAGCTCTCGTCCTTGTGGTTATCATACACCCACTGTGCATCGAGCACATCGTGCATTGTCACGAGATTGTTTTTCTCACCCAAAATTCCGGACCTCACCCTCCGAAGCTCCTGCATATGTCCACCAACGCCCAACAAAAGACCTAAATGTACACACAGAGTTCGAATGTAAGTCCCTGCCTCACAAGATACCCAAAAGACGACCAAATGCCGTTCTGCGTCGTATTCTAACAGCTTGCTTTCGTAGATTGTTCGGATCCGTAGCTGTCTCTTCACCGCAGAGATCAAAGGAGGCCTCTGAAACAAAGCTCCAGTGAGAGTCTCAATGGCTTGCGCAACTTTAGCTACAGACTCTACACCAGAATGTAGCCTAGCAACACACACATACTCTTTACCAGCTCCTTGTTGAGCTTTTACAAGCCTAGTGGCTCTATCTACACAAACTATCAAACTACCCGTGACTTTGGGATCCAAAGTTCCACTGTGTCCCGTCTTGTCGACTCTCAGCATTCTACGAATCCATGCCACAACCTCATGGGAGGACGGATTGGCAGGTTTGTCCAGGTTGATCACACCGTATCTCACGTAATCAAACAAAGGTCTCTTGAGCGGAGTGTGACCGGTTGGCAGAGGAGTATAATGCCCAGTTCTCACATTGAGCTTGTCGTAATTCTTGAGGAGAATTGGCCATTTAGAGGTATCTAAAGGGGGAGTCGTTGATTGCGGCTTGATGAGATAATCTGTGTCTGCCTGTTCCACGACTACAACCCCGCCGTCTCCCTTTCCTCCAGCTTCTTCATCCTCATCTCTACGCTTCTCCTTCCTCTTCTTCTTGCTTTCCGACGTTGCCATCAGGCCAAGCTACAAAGACTTCAACAAAGACCCAAAAAATACACTCAAAAGCTACCACCTTGAGCCGCTGCGAGCTACAAAAACTCTCTTTATTTATGACCTCTTCCGAATTTTCCAAAACTTCGGAAACAAAAATTGAAGCCCAGCCTTTGCCAAGCAGTTGTTAAGAAACTACAAAAGAACCAAAAATGCCCGACAACAGAAATCCAAAGAGTTGTTAGACAGCAGCCCCCGCCCGCAAACGCGCAGCGCTGCGTGGGATCGCAAAGACACAAAGAGAGAGAGAGAGAGAGAGAGAGAGACAAAGAGGAGTGGGGACAGCGAGACGAGGGTTTAGGGTTTCAATCCGACGGTTAAGATTTGAGGAAATTCCAGACCGTCCGATTTCTTCCAGTCGAAACTGCCACTTAAATGTTTAACACCTTTTTCTTCTTAAAATAATGACTTCAAAATTTATAGTGGTTTGGAATGTATTTGGTTTAATAATTTTGAATATTTAAAATTTCCAAAATAATGTTTCTAATATTTTGACAAGTTGAATGAATAGTACAATTTCTTGGAGTAGTTTTTAAAAACATCAATTTTTGACTTGTTGTGTAATTCGTAAAGTGTTCGAAGAAATTTCTTAATGAATTTTGAAGGGCATCTTGTTTTAAGGTCACCTAGTAAAATATTTGGTTAATTTGGAAACAAAAAGATAATAGGAACAAAAAGTGAAAACACATTTATGAAATTTTGTGTGTTGGTAAATAGTCATTAAAAATCAATTTTGTAAATTGTAATACAAATAGATTATCAAATTTTGATGTAAACTTGAACAAAATTTGGTAGTAAGCTTAAACAATTGAGCGTTTAGATTTTCAATCTTGCAAAACAAATACAAATTTTTTAAAAAAAACAATTTCAAAATTTTGTAGTTGTAAAATTAACTTCAAGAAAATAATGAAACAACTTATATTGCTTCAACATTAAAATACACCAAAAACAACAAGCTTCATCAAACATACCCATGCCTAGTTCAAATACATCTAAGTAGCAATGAAAATCAAAGTCCAAAACTGTGACTCCATTGGAAATAATAAATTTCCTATAATCTCTCCAAAACTAACAAAAGAATCTTATCTATGGTTTAGAAATTTAATTAGTAGCTTTCATCTTATAATTAAAATTTCAATACTAAAGATAAGTACTCTAGTTTGTACCATTTTGGTCATGAATTCCCTTTCTCTAATATTTTGCATGGAATATTGTCATTCTAAATTAAATTGCAAACTTGCAATCCAACCTCCTATCAAACCCACTTGCGCCTTTCATTGGGGGAGCAAAATTGCAATTCCAACTCCTTTCACTCCAACATTCCTATCCTAGATGGCACACATACTCATCGATGCTTAATTAATCATAATTCCTATATGATTGAACTTCTTATATCTTGAGTTCATTTTTCCTCATTTTTCCTCTTGAAAAGTGTAGGAGAAGATGACAACAAAAGATAATCATTTTGATGTTCATATATTGAATCATTCATTTACAACTAACTCAATTCAATTCACAATGGTTTTTCTAGTGGATACCAACATAACATCCAACAAATCTTAAATTAGAAAAAAAACAAAGATCTTTAACCCTAACCTCATCTCACTCCTTTTGACATTTGCCCCAACAACCACAGAACTTGCAAAATTGTACTGAATCCTTTTTACCATTGAAAACAAGTTTTTTCTCACACGAGACCATAATTCGGAAACTTGGATCTCCCAATGAACCTTACATTGTCAACTCAAAATGAAAAAGTAGAGTTCACATCTTTTTCTTCGCAAACAACAAAAAAAACATTTTCTCCTTTTCAAACCTACATATTTCTACATATTTAGCACCCTCAACAATCCTCTTGGTCACCAAAAATAACTTAGCAACAAAACTAATAGCTTCATAACATTCCAACATAGGTCATAATTAGCAAAATACTTGCCTTCAAAAAAAATTAGTGCTTCAAAATTTAAGTTCATTAGGATTATACAACAATGATTAATTTATCATTGAACATGTAGAAGGATCTAAAAATGAGAGTAATTCCACATCCCTCATAGGCTAACATCAATATCACACTATTATTGTACATCTCATTGAACTTAATGTTTTTTTTTTTTTGAGTTTAATATAAAATTGTCATTGAAATGAAGGTGCATATTGAACCAACTTGAGTGCTTTGCGTGCTTGTTTAAAAACCTTTAGATGTTCATTGAACAAGTGTTATCCAAATATATGCAACAAGAGCAAATGCTTGTTTCCATATATTTGGTCCATTAAATTCTATAATACAAACACAAGTTCACAATTGTAACACACAAATGTGTCCAAATTGTTTGAATTTTGAAACAAAAACACAAATGGGTTGAAGTGATGAAACAAAATTCAATGTTTTATGAATTGTTTTTGAAAAAACAATTTGTGGTTTTGTAATTATGATGTCATTTTTTTGTTGATGCACATTTTTTATTGGAGATGGATAATTGGTGGTTTCCTTTGTGATATGGGCAATATTCTATTCACAGGTGGGAATGTAATTGTGTTTGTTCACATAGGTAGAACCCTAAACCATGTATCTTACTTTTTCATATAATTGAGGTTGATCCATATTTATTCTTTTAAACAAGAGGTTTGTAAGGCAACCAAGTCCCCCAATTTAAAAATAAAATAGTGGTCCGAAACATGTTGTTTCAAATTTGTTCACTTGGAAAAGAAATCACATGCAAATAAAAATGAATCTAATGTGGAATCACATTAAAAAATCCCTAGTTTGTCATGGTCTAGTCTTTTTACTTACATAACCCATTGGCCCATCTAAATGCATTCCGTTCAAAGGTTTGATCAATAATTCACTATTACAAAAGTGGTGTGTAATTTATTAGCCTAAATAAGTATGGGACTTTAAGTTCATTGCATTTTATTGATTTCACGCTGGTGAAAGTTATTTCACTATAATATCATTATGTAAACATCATGTTTCATTATTAACTAACATAATTCACTATTATAATTTGTTATAGAAAATAGTTTGATTTTTATGTTTTTTAAAAATGTTCTATTTATGTTATTTTATGATATACCCTATATTATTTTAAGCTATTTTAATTATTATAATTTATAATTTATGTTATTATAGGCTATTATAAATTATTGTACCTTAAACTATTATATGTTATTTTAATTTAAAGTATCTTAACTAGTTTATTATAAGTTTTTAAATTATTCTAAATTAAATTATTCAACTAACTTTAAGTTATATGTTACGTTATTTTATTTTAAATTTATTTCAAGTTATACTTTAAGTTATTCAAGGTCATTCTACTTAATATTATTATAACTTATTTTATCATAAATATAATAACTTTTAAAATAATAATAACCTATGAAAAATAATTTAAAATACCCTAAAATATAATAACTACCAATATCTTATGATATTATAATAAAAAATATCCAACAATAATTTATAATACAATAACCATTAATAACTATTAATAAGGTAGACATCAATAACCACCAATGGCTTACAATAGAATAACCACCCATAGACATTAATAAAATAGCCACCAATACATATTAATAAAATAACCACCAATAGAGATTAATAAAATAGCCACCAATAGACATTAATAAAATAACCACCAATAGACATTAATAAAATAGCCACCAATAGACATTAATAAAATAGCCACCAATAGACATTAATAAAATAGCCACCAATAGACATTAATAAAATAACCATCAATAACCATTAATATAATAACATTAATAACCATCAATATCCACTAATAAAATATTCACCAATAGCCATTAATCTAACAATCATTAATAACCACCGTTATGCACAAAACAATATTCACCAATAACCATTAATAGAATAGCAACCAATATCCACCAATATAATAACCATTAATAACCACCAATATCCAATAACAAAATATCCATCAATAACCATTAATATAATAACCACCATTAATAAAATAA
>Ga0209208_10008396_pt1 | contig 13766 bp, 7 predicted proteins | sample S1TSphfallax_3_FD_187694 | JGI IMG/M metagenome (GOLD analysis project Ga0209208, IMG submission 187694) | Host-associated microbial communities from peat moss isolated from Minnesota, USA - S1T2_Fd - Sphagnum fallax MG (SPAdes) (version 2) | ecosystem: Host-associated > Plants > Peat moss >...
TAGCAGGTTCAAGTTAGGTTATCAAGTTAGGTTATAGAGTCTCCAAACTGGAGGTTTCAAGTTTCCTTTGAATTGATATTGGAATCAAACTAGAGAATTGGTTTAGTTTTTGAATTGATTTAAAATTTGAACTAAGGTGCTGCCTTATTTTAAAAAGGTTCAGGTTCTCCAAGTACATAAATAGAATTTCATTTTGAATTGCACCCTTGATGTTAACTTTTGTAGTATTCTCATTCAACACAAAGAAGGTCCACGATTTTGTTATGTGATGAAAAGGAACCCAAAAACTTGCATTAGTGATGAACTACATTAATCGTTGCCTCCAAATCATTTCTTTTTTAGTTTGTTGTTTTTGATCAACTATAGCTTCAACTTCTTGTAGCACTTCTTTTGACAAAATCAAGCTTTCAAGCTCATCGACAACCAAATGATCAAACCTTGTAGTGTGAAATTCATCTCCATAAAAGCCCATGAACTCATATCAATCCCTCAAAAACAACTAGAAGTAATAAACAATCACAAAACAAGAAAGCAAAAAGGATTTGAAACACTAGACAATCACAAAATAAGAAGGCAAAGAGGATTTGAAGCACCAAACAATCACAAAACAAGAAGGTGATAAGGATTTGAAGTAGCATTTGCAAAAACAAAAAGACAAAGAAAATTTAAAGGATTCAAAGTAACTTCATTTGCAAAACAAAAAGGTGAAAAAGATCTGAAACATTAGACATACACTTGCAAAACAAAAAGGTGAAAAAGATCTGAAGCACCAAATAGTTACAAAATAAGAAAACAATAGGGATCCAAAGTAGCTACATTTGTAAAACAGAAAGGCAAAAAGGATCTGAAGCATTATATAATCGTAAAACAAGAAGGCAATAGGGTTCCAAAGTAGCTACATTTGTAAAATAAGAAGGTGAGGACAACAAACACTTGATGAATACATTCTTAAAACAAAAAGGTAAAAAGGATCTAAAACACCAAACATTCACAAGAAAGCAGGGACAACTCTTAACAACCTTGGATGTAAGAAGTAAATAAGAAGTAAGGAATTTAACCTTCAAGGTAAGCTCCTCCTTATGATGCCAATTAAAAGTTAAATGTAGGAAGGATCTTGCAAATCTTACATCACCATCTCCAAAATGTGCAGTATTAGAATTCAGGATAAAACATTAGACCTTCATACCATGTTGATTTTTTTAAACCTTAAATTCGCATGTTTAGGTAAACCCTATTTTTTTGCCAAACTATACACCATAAATACAATTTTTGTTTATCACATGGGAACTTTGATAATCTATTAATAGGATAGTTGATACCACATTACATACTTAGGTTTATACCCAACATTTTGTTGATACCAAAACAACACTAGTTTTGACCCCTTCTTTCCTTTTCCCTTAACTTTTCCACTATTGCTACATATATTTTCAAAGTTTTTACATGTACATATAGTATAATTATTCTTGAACTTTGTGCATTAAATGTTGAATTCCAACATTTCATGCCAAATTTTCATTACTTTGTGGACCCCACTAAAAGAGGGGTTTGGAGTTGAAAGGAGACTCGAGGACAAGGTGAAAATAAGGTGATTTTATTAAAAACTATGTTGTGGAACTTTTTCTATTTCTCCAAAGGAAATCACATGATGTATATATATAAAAAAGGTTGGTCATGGGATGGATCATGGGAGAGGTTGGAGGTCCAAAAGCAACCAAAGAATGTTCTATTCCAAAAAATAAAAAGGTTTTGTTGGAGTCATTCATAGTTTATTTACCTATAAAATAGTTCGACATCTACCAAAGGATATGGAATACAAACCTTTTTCTATTAGATGGTAACTATTGTTGTGTGCAACATTTTTTTTTTGGGCCGTGTGGTTCAATTGATTTGATCTTTTGAATTCTAGAACATTAAAATCCTTACCAAGAAAATTCACGTTAATTAAATCTTCAAACCCTATAACCCTTCACAAAAAAGGATTTTGTCAACTAAGTCCTTAATGTTTAGAGCTTTGAAAACAACATTGTGATGTGGAATGCACAATATATAATATATTGCATTGTGACATTTCTAATGAATTTTAATTTTTTTATGCACATGTCCAAGCTAAATTTTTCCACTATTGCTTGACTATTGACAATATATTCCATCAGTATTAAATGGATACAAATTACACAACGGATTCATATCATAAGGGGAATTTTTCCTACAAAAATCTACCTTTGTTGCAAGCACAAGTATTTCAAAAACCTAAATTGACAACTTTTAGTTGACAAAAACCTTTCATTTTAGAACTTTGGGATGAGGTCAAACGTAATAGGTATGGTGTGTTTTGTAGAAGGGGTATTAGATGAGGCAAAAAAATGGTGGCAATGATGTTTAAGAATAGTATACGTGCATGTAACCAATGAAAGGATTGAACCAATGTTGTGCAATTTGTTTTTTTTCAAAGAATTGCTAATTCTAAATATCTCAAAAATATCAAAATTGCAAGAACTAGTTGATTCTAGGTATTTAAAAAACACCACAATCAAAAAACCGTTGATTCTAGTTATTTCAAACTCCATTCGAATAATTGTGAATTTTCATGAAAGAATGTCAAATTTTTCTCAATTCTTTAATTAATTTTTTTTTTAATGGGTTGCTTCCAAGGGTGGGGGTTTCATGAAATGAAAACCACCAATGATGTACCAATATATCAAGTTTAAAAACCAACAAAGGATCAACCTATGACCTAAAAGAACCTTGCAACATTAGACTGAACATACCAATGTTGGGCGAATATTAAACATTGGTTCAAAATTAACTTAGTTCTTAGCCAATTTTCAAGTAAAGGATTGACCAAGTATAACCTTGGATGTTACCTTGGTTGATTTTGAATATGAAAGTTAAAATACCCAATTCATTAATAATCAAAAGGTTTTTTTATTTAAATGTTTAATACTCAAATAAGTTATATGAATAACCCCAAGTTTAGTTCTTAAAGGTCTAGGAATAGGGAGTTTAAAGTTAATTAAGTTTTAGGGTTTAGGAGTTAGAAAGCACTCCTCCCATGTGAAAAATGTGATTATATCTTGTTCATCACTAAAGCTAGCATCACAATTCAAGTTTTTTTTTCCTCCCTCCCTTTTTGTGTTTTTGCTAGTGTTTAGTGTTCATATTTTGTTATTATTTGGTGATCATTGCATTATTGTTCATGTCTTGTGTTCATTTTTTTTACTATTGTTTAATGTTGTGTTGCATGTGTTTGGCACTCATCATGTTGTTACATGAGGCTCATTGTGTTGTTGTTGCTATACACTCATCATGTTTTTAATGTTGTTTAGCATTCATTTTGTTGTTGTGCAATCTTATGTCAAGGCCTATAACCCTCACATCAACACACATAAACCAAACAACATAATACCATCCTAACATAATGCCTACCATCCAAAAAAAATAAAAATAGAAAACTCACCTACAACTATGTAAAAATCCAAGCCAAAAACATAAGATGAAAACCACACAAAAACCATGTGCAAATGAAAACTACATAACATGGAAAATTTGCAAAACAAAAAGAACACCTTATACTTAGAACCTAAAATCACCAAAAATGATTTGAAATCACAAAACTTGAGATTATATCCCAAACCCAAAATATTTAAAACCATATTCACATTATAACTAATTCCAAGGTAACCTACATTAGTTTACCTACAATAATTAGGATGTAAACACACAATTAAAATAAACTTTTGATTGTTGTTATCGATGCCTAACTCTCATCATGTTGTTATTCTTACTTTGCATTCATTATGTTATTGTTGCCATCTTTTGTTCATCATGTTGTTTTGTTGTTTAATGTTTGTGTTGTTCTTACTACCAAGTGTTCATCATGTTTTTTCTACTTCCCAACATTCATTGTGTTCATGTTGTTACCCAATGCTCATCATATTGTTGACGTTATTTCATGTTCATCATGTTATTATTACTAATCAATGTTCATTGTGTTGATGTTGTTACTTTACATTCATCATGTTGTTTTGTTACTTAACATTCATTGTGTTGTTTTTCTACCTCACATTGATCATTGTGGTGTTCATTATGTTGTTGTTACTTAAAGTTCATTGTGTTGTTATTATTGGAAATTTAGGTAAGTTTATTCCTTTTTTTGTTTTTGTTAGTGTTTGGTCCTTAATGTGTTACTGCTGTTGTTAAATGTTCATTGTGTTATTATTGTTTGGTGTTCATGGTGTGTTACTACCACTTAATGTCCATCATGTTATTGTTGTGTTTGGTGCTCATTGTGTTGTTGATATTGCTTCATGTTCATCTTATTGTTGTTACTAACAATTCAATTTTTTTTTTTCCCTTCTTCATGTTTTTTCCAGTGTTTGGTGTTTAATGTGTTGTTGCTACCTAATGTTCATCAAGTTGTTATTACTACTAGTCATAGATGTAAGCTACGGTGGTTCAATATTGGTAGAAATTACATTCCTTACAAGTCTATACAAGATTCTTTGGAATGATTCAAATGGACATGGTTATTATTATTTTATTATTTTAATAATACATGTTCAATCACCTACAAACCTTCCCAAATCTATGTGAAAACTTGTATTTAATGTAGTTGATGTCATTTTTTAAATTGGAAGTCCTAAAAAGAAAACCCACAAAGTCCATAAAAATAATGCCCCATCTAAAACTTTCAAAAACATATTTTTTGGGACAAAAAATTTGAAAAAAAAAACAAAAATTGCAACTTATATGGACTTATGAAAATATGGTCAAATTTGAACCATTCAAAACTCCCTAGCTATTAAATGATTAAAGTTTTCAAAGAAAAGATTTTTCATATGAGTTTATCATCTTGTACCACATTATATACCAAGTCCCAATGACAAATTTGGAATGTGAATCAATATAAGTTTTTCTATTTTGTGATGTTATAGTTAAATGATTAATCCATATTTTTCAACTTCAAAAGTCCATTACTACTAATAGATGAATTTTTTTATCAATAAATAACGACACAGTTCTCGTCATAATGAACTTATTAATCTATATCCAAGTCCTAATTAGTAGATCTAAAGATATATTAATCACCATATGCATTTGAATAAAGGGTACCCAGGGAAAAAACATTGTTTCATCACAAAAGTGAGCCACTGTAGGTTGCATCTACCCCTAGGCATTCATCATGTTCTTGTGCATAACATTCATCTTGTTGTTGCTACTTGGCACTCATTGTGTTGTTATCGCTCCCTATTGCTCATTGTGTTGTTGTTGTTGTTTAGCATTCATCATTGACTCAAGTACCACAATTGTTGTTCATCATGTTATTTTCCCTTTTATAGTTGTTACTACCCCTATTATCACATTGTCTTGCAAGTTACAATGGAGGCAAGAAAGATTGTTGGGTGCTTATAACTTTGAAACATAAGGTATGTAGTTTCTTCCCCAAGATTGTGTGATTTTTGTTCATTTTGAAGACAATATGTTGATAATATGATTGGATTTGATTATGCATGAATAATTTGCAAATTGGAAACATTGATTGTACCTTGAAAAGAGCCTTGAATTTTTTTGCTTTTTATTTTGAAGTAATTTTCCACTTGAACACCTTGCACTTTTCTTGCATAATGTTTGTTGTGAAAAGTGAATCAATTTGTATAATTTGTAAATGGCATGCTCTTTCACATTCTACAAAACTAAAAAGAATGTAATTGTTTAATTTTTTCAACTTTAGTCCATTAACACACCCTAAAAATGGAACCAAGTTTTTAAGATGAAAAATGCGATGTGTTCATTAATGAGAGTGAAATAAAAATGGAGGAAAAATTTGAAGGTGAAAGGTTTGAAAAAGGTTCCAAGTTCTTGATTTGTAAATGATGATATAATGCAATTAATTATGAACAAATTGCATGAACAAAGGTTAAAATGGAGACCTCATGGTAAAAATTCTCCAACATGGGCATTTTTTTTCATATCAATGATGAATCACCATTTTATCTTAAGGTCCCACAAGTCATGGTTTTTTTAATGTTATAATAGACCAATAGGTCATGCAATATTGGAACATAAAACAAGGTTGAAAAAAGGTCTTGTTTCATATTTCAAGAATAATAGGATAATTGCATTTTTAAAGATGTGGATGTAGACCATGGAGTAATTGCCAAAATAGTTGAAGAGGAAATGAACAACAATTTGAAAAATTCAACTTGGAAATACAACTTGCAAAAAAAAGGCCCATAGTTAGTGCAAGTGCAATCTCCAATTTTTTCGGGGCCATAGATCCTTATAAAAAAAAAAGTGCATCAAAAAACATTTGTGGAGTTTTTGGGTTTATTAATTATCAAAAAACAATTATTGAAAGTATTTGGTTCAAACGGTTAGTAATGTAATTGTGCCTTCATGTTGTTTTCCCTTTTTTTTAAACTTTCAATCAAGAAGTGATATTAAATTTGGTTGAGAAAAACAAACAAACATATGTTTTATTAATTATGGAAAAATGTTTTTTACTATTTCAAGTTTTGATTTATGGATTCTAAAGGTACACATGATTTATTGCATGGGTTGTGAATGTCTTGGGAAAATATTGCATGTCTAAACACATTGCAATTAGCTTATTTGAAGCATCTAAAACATTAAAGCAAACATTGGCAAGAAATTTGCAAGACTTTTTAAAGGCTTGTCAATATGAAATTGTTGAAGAAAGAGTCTCCAAGGGCTTGAAATACATTTCCATTAAATTTGCCCAAGTAGATTTGCAAAAATGTATTACATAGCTTAAAAATTCAAGGAAAAGAATACATGAATGGATGGAGCTTGCATTAGTGTAGACCTAAAGCCTAGAAAGTTGAAAATAACAACCAAAATAAGGTCAAATGGAAATTATTTTACTATGTTTTTTTTCCTCTTATTGTTTTGAATCTTTGTATTCCAAAATGTTGCCTTCTAATTGGAAATGTGAATTGGGCAAGTTTACAACCAACAATAGGAAGCCCTTCAATTTCAAGAAGTCATTGCCTTTTACTACAACAAGCAAACTAGTCCTAGGGCCATTGGTTGTGTTCCCCCTCCACTCACATGACATATATCATAGATTATAATGGACATGTTGTTTTCTATTGTCATTATTTGCATCTTAAACCAATCTAGGGGTCATTAGTTGTTGAATGATGCTTTGAATGTAGCCAAATCCATGAACCTAAAGTTTAGGAAAAAATGAAGCATTTCCTTTTATTGGATGTTTTGATTGATGATGATGATTCTAGTCGAAATTCTAAGTTGGAATTTTTTGCAAATAACATTAAAAAGGAAGTCATTGGGGTCAATCTTTTTTTTTTTTTTTGGAACAAATATAATGAAAGAAAAGGCCATAATATGCTAGCCTTGACATTACATCCTAGATTCAAAAGGTTGAAATTGATGTCTTCTTTTATTGGTCGTGAGCATGGGGTCACCACAACTGAAAAATATGATAGGAAATCTTTTTTTCCCATGCTTTTGAAGTCTTATCATCATTTGCATCCATTATCCAAGGTTGAAAGTTATTTGTTTATAGAAGGGATGAAGATAAAAGCTCAAACATTTTTGAGATGGTTCTTAACACCAATGAACCTATAAAGGAGCTTGTTATTAAAAATTATTAATATTTTGAAGATATTAAGTGGATGCAAAAGATATCAAAGGCCCTTTGAAATGGTGGAGAAAACATAACACTATGTTCTCAACTATTGACTTTTTAATTAGTTAAATACTAGAAATTGTAGATTTTCAAATTGAAACTAAGAGGATTTTTTCCCTTGTTAAAATTTTCATCAATTTGAAAAGATATCATTTACAATAAAAAAGAACTTGAAATTTTTAATTTTTGTGAGTAAGAATTGACAAAATTATGCAAAGGTGAATTGCAAGGCTCCTAGTAAATTTGATAGAATTGATAAATTCAAAATTTATAGTTACAATGAATTAGGTGGGTTTGAAGGTTGATTTGAATGAGATGAATTCAAAGAGGACTTATTTAAATTTTTTTGTCATCATAAAATGTAATCACGTATTTAGAAATATATAGTATAGCTTCATAATGAAGCTTTGTTTATTTGTTTTTGATCTATGAAAATTTGATAAAAATATCATAATCCTAAAATCTAAAAATGAAGTCAAAGAATCAACTTAATATAACCAACTAATCTAAATGAATTAAGAATTAGTTTCGCATGAAACATAAATAAATAAATAATTAATTGAATAAGCTATGGAAATATATATATATTTTGAGAACCATCTCAATTTTTAAAAATTTTAAATCAAAACTAAAACCAATGATTATTATAAAAAAAAGAATAATTGTTCAACATTGGATCATACACCTTGGAGGGTTCATTTTTTTTCCTTAGGGGGGGCATGAAGGGGGGTGGGGGGTCTATGGGTATGAGGATGTAATTTTTAAATTCTTGTGTTCCCATCATGTTCCCAATGATGTTCCCAAATTCCCAATGGGTTCTTCATTATGTTCCCCAACCTTTCACCTCCCTTCCCATCCCCTCCCCTTTGTTTTCTTTTATTACATCATGTGTTAGTGCTTCCATCAATATAGGTACTTAGCTAAAATTGTTTAGTTCCAACGTAGCTTTTGGAAGAAACTTTGGCTTCTTTAACCAAGGTGGGTTTTGAATAAACTTGGCACAATTTTGATCAAAATCAATTTCAATAAAGGGTAAATTGTTAGAAAATTAAAAATTTCACAACCAATAAAGGAGGGTTAAGGGGGTTGGCTGCAATAATGCATTGCACATCAAATTTATTTGTTCATTCACCAAATGTAAAACATTGTGTAATATATTTTTTGGGCATCAATTGAATGTTTTATGGAATTTTTTTTTTGTTGAACTTCCTTCTTGGCTATGACTAGGGTAGAGAGGTCGGTCATAGTACACTTAAGAATACAGAGGCTCTTGGTGGTCTCATGAGATTTTGGTTGAATTTGAGGCCCAAAGATGGATTGTAGAGGAGGTATGGGCGCACCTAGTGCGCTTTAGATCGCCCAATTTGGATTTAAAATGAAAAGGTTATGGGTTCTAGAAGGTCTCAGCCTCATTGAAAAAAAATCAAAAGTTATCAAACAACAAACCTCCTTACTTTCAAACAATGCACATCTTGTAAACAAACATTCTAAATTTGACACTTGTCAAAAATCTACCTTATCACCAAACATACACATTTTCAAACTGATCACAAATGTTGAGAAAACCAATCCTTTTTAATCAATGTTTCAAATTGAAACTTCAAAAAGGGCAAAAAAATGTTTGGTTATCAAACCCTAAAGGTTTAAGAAACCCTAACTAAGTAGCCACTTTCTTGTGTGGCACCATTTCAAAACCTTGAAACCAATTCCCCCTACCCTCTCCTCTCTCCACATTCAAAAGCCCTTGACTCTAGCTCTCTCTTGTTGCCCACTTGCAAGTTCATAAGCGCTATTTTGTAAAACTCCTCTGATGATGGCAACTTGTTCCTTTCTCTCCTTCAATGCCCGTGTTTCTTTGTGTTTCAATTTTGTACATCGCTTTTGGCCATTTCTAATGCTAAGTGTTTCATGTGTGTGCAGGTGTTGGCGTAACTCAATGCACCTTTTGAGTTTGTGAAGTTGTGTAGACGATTGTGCATGAATAGCTGGGGTATTATATCAGGTCCACCCCATGTTTTTACACCACATTAAATTCTAGCTCTTTAATGCCACAAACACTAACTCTATAACTTTTTGTGCTAAAAATGTTCTCAATAACAACAAATTTTTTTGGCAGTAATATTGTAAGTGTAGTTGGAAAATTCAATTTGAATTCCATTGTTCCATTTTGTTGGATTGATGATTCAATCATCAATTTTTGCAAGTCATTATTCTTTTCTTCCTTGCGATCTATATGTTTCTTATCTGCAACTATTGTTGTCACAGATCCTAATAGTGTGGCATTTTGAAACTTGATTTCCTTCTTTGTTGAAATAGTTGCAACATGTTTTGTTTCATTATCCACATGAACATGTAATCTCCTATGCATTGTAACTAGGTTATTGTTGCCAAGTTTATTTGTTGGCTATTTTGTTGACCTCAAAATTACACTTTCTAAAAGATTGTTTTGATGTTCAGCCTTATTTTTCATGGCAGTAACATATTCTATTGCAATTAGTTTCTTGGCAATCCAAGAAATGAACTTATTGTTCGAGTTGCTTTGATGTAGTAGCTGGGGTATTATATCAGGTCCACCATCACCACCACCACCAATCCTCCTGATCCCCTTCAACAAGTCTTGTTTTGTTGAACCTTGTGTCTTGAACCTCAAACATGTTGTTTGGGTGGTCTCTTCCCAAGTCATGTCCTTTACAATCAACTTAAGCAATTGGTCCACTTGACTTGGGTGCAACCCTACACATTAAAATCTCACTACCATTTTGTTTAGGGAGACTGCATTGCATTATTTTTACATACAAAAATCTATTATGCAAGTCTTCATAAATTTTAGATGGAAAATATGGATATGTTTGTTAGAAGGAAATACAGATGAGATCATTAAACAATGGGAACTGAAACACAAGCAGTAGATAAAGAGAATGGTTATTTATTCTTGCTTTTGTTGGTATGCCAATATTTTTTTTCCACATTAATCTGCACAGACCTTGTGGTTATAGTCCTTTTTGAGATGTCGAATTTACTGGAGACATTGCCCAAATATTCTTTAGGTTGAGCTGGAGGTGAGTTCAAAAACATAATCATTGTGTTATTATTGGGATCTGCATCGTCCAAAATTGGCTTTGGAGCTTGAAGCTGGGTAGTCTTTGTATCTTGTGACTTCTTGCTAGCAAGTCGCAATAGGGGACCGTTGAGTTGCATTTCCTAAAAAATATGGTTTAACAATCTTATTGATCCCCAACAATAGTTGTTCCTCCCTTTATTCATCCCAAATAAGTGTTGTTTTTTTTTTCTGTTGATCTCATCAACAATTGCTCCTCCCTTTTTTCATCCCCAACATTTGCAACAACTATTATCTTTATTTTTATTTTTATCCTCAACAACAGTTTTTTTTTCTTTCCCATAACCAAACATTTAAAGTACCCTTCATGTGCCCCCCCTTTGCATAATAAAAATCATCTCATGGCCCATCACTAAACTAATCTCAAGTAAAACTATTCAATTTTTTTACATATATGCCCACCTAAATTCCTAATATCAAACATTAAAATTTGATGGCTAATCACCAATATGAAAAACCTAAAACATTTTTTTTCCACCAAACATTTGGTAATGGGATAAAAAAAAACACCCATAGGATTTTTTTGTTTTAACACAAGCCAATGGTTGCATTACATGAATGTTTGGTGATGGGCCATTTTACCCTAACATTTGCAATTTTCATTGAAAATAAAATAAATGAAGATAGGCCCATGAAGTACCCACCCTCAAAGAGACCAGAGACCAAGGTGAACGAGTGCCATTTGGTACCTTCACCTTTTAAAATGAAGCCTCTTAATAATCATATTATTTATACTTGGGCTCCGTGTTGTTGCACATTACAGGTGATGTTCAACCCTTTTTTTTCTTATCATGTTTCCATTTGGTTTTTAATATCTCATTATTACTTCTATCAGTTTCAAATTTAATTTAATTTACATCTAATATTATATCCATAATGTGTAAAATAAAAGAAGGAGATAGTTATTAATAAAAAAGAAAAAGAAAGGTGAAATAGTTATTAGTAAAAAGAATGCGGTAGTTAAATTGGGAAATGATGAAATAGTTATGAGTTGTCTCTTGAATTATCCCTAGAATTGTCTAAGGACGTAGATTCTATGAACCTACAAAAGATTATACAAAATCACCCATATACCCACTCCTCAAAAATTTGTCACTACAATTAAAAAATGTTAAATGTGAAGAAGATGACCATGATTTAGGGCCACTTTATATGAAGGTCCAAGGTCTGATGAAATAGAGCAATCTTATTGGATGAGAGCCATAAATTGGACCCACAACCTTTAGATGAAGGCCCAAGACCAAAAAATGGCAAATCAAGGCTACATCTACATGGCACCATTTTGGGGGGAAACTCAATTGGTTCAAACCCAAAAAAAAAAAGCTAAAAAGGAAAACTTCATGATTTGAAGAACCAAGATGCAACCTAGGGTGCAACTCAAGGATTCAATTTGCTTCAAATGAGTCCAAATTAGTTCCTACAAATTTGGACCTTGGACCCCATCTAAAGTGGGCCTATGGGCCACTTTAGATGAGGGTCCAAGGTCCAATGAAATAGAGCAATCCTACTGGATGATAGTCATAAGTTGAACACACGACATTTAGATGAGGGTCCAATAGAGCAATCCTATTGGATGAGAATCATAAGTTGAACCCTCGACCTTTAGATGAGGGCTCAATAGAGCAATCCTATTGGATGAGAGTCATATGTTGAACCCATGACCTTTAGATGAGGGTCCAATAGAGCAATCCTATTGGATGAGAGTCATAAGTTGAACCCATGACCTTTAGATGAGGGTCCAAGACCAAAAAGTGACAAATCAAGGCTAAACTTATATGGCACCATTTGGGAGGGAAAATCAATTGGTTCAAACAAACAAAAAAAAAAAAACAGAGCTAAAAAGGAGAGCTCCTGATTTGAAGAACCAAGATGCAAGTTATATAGTCCAACTCAAGGATTCAATTTGCTTCAAATGAGTCCAAATTGGTTCCTACAAATTTGGACCCTGGAACCATCTAAAGTGGGCCTTAGTCCAAGGATGGGGCCACTGTGAACCAGCACCTGCCAATGCACCATGAAGGATGAATGGTAAGTGGTCAGGCAACAATTTTCTGCTGGGTTCCAGTTCCCTAGTTAACCATGGTGGTTAGCTCAGTTGCTTCTTTTTTTTCCCTTTGCAAACCTACTAACAACCCACAAGCAGGTTGTTAGTGTAAGCTAAAGCCCAAGGGTGGGGGCATTTTCAAAATAAGGGGCCTAGGACAAGTTGATAGTGGAGTCCAGCCCCACATTTTGGGAATGTCCACCCCACCCATGGGCTTTACCTATTGTAAAGCACAATGCAAAATTTATCATGAACCAAACCTATGTAGATCATGAGACATATGAATGGGGTGGGAGGGGAGGGCACATTAAGTCTAGCAAAAATGGGTGATGAATGCAATTAGGAAATAAAATTATTTTTAACGAATGAGGGTGAGGAGGGGGGTTGGCTATAACAATGCATTGCATTTCCAATTGATTTCTTCACCCACTAAGCACAAAGCATTGTCTAATATATTTTCATGGCGTCAATTGAACAGGTTATGGAAAGGAAATTTTGCTGTTTCCTTCCTAGCTATGACGATGCATTTCACATCCAATTTATTTCATCAAACATCACGCCCAAATTGAACCCAACAATTGAGAAATGACAAACAAAATTTTTTCTTACTTCCCCTCACCAGTCCTATCAAATCAATTCAAGTATTTTTCTTGCTCGCTCTTGTCAATCTTATCAAATACAATTGACGTTAGTGTAGCTTGTGTTGTTGGCACAAATGTGAACTTGTTTGGAAAGTACATTTTTATTTTATTTTTGTAATTTGATTGTATTTCCAATGATAGAAACTACTCAAAATTCAATATTTTTCACACCTCATGTCTAAAAATTTACAAATCACCTTCATTAAATCCTATTCATCGAGGGCTTTCTAACAATATCAAAAGCACTCCAAATTCTCCTATAGATTTTTTTTTGATATAAATGAAATT
>Ga0209208_10008397_pt1 | contig 13764 bp, 7 predicted proteins | sample S1TSphfallax_3_FD_187694 | JGI IMG/M metagenome (GOLD analysis project Ga0209208, IMG submission 187694) | Host-associated microbial communities from peat moss isolated from Minnesota, USA - S1T2_Fd - Sphagnum fallax MG (SPAdes) (version 2) | ecosystem: Host-associated > Plants > Peat moss >...
CAAAAGCTTTACTACAATAAGGAGTTGAAAATGGGCCTTATTTCAATAAAGCCTGTGGCTTATGGTTTTATCAGCGATAGAGACTTTTATATATACATATATTTCCCATGTCTACCCAACAAATATGAGAAGAAAAAATGAAAACAATTGTAAGGAATTTCAAAAAATGGAACATCCACCACAATGGGCATTCCATTTTTTGAAATGCTCCATGAATAGTGGAAGAAAAAATACCTATGTAAGGTGTTTTCCAATTACACTAGAAAAATTGGTGCAAGTCTATATGGCATGGAGGACAAACAAATATGGGATCCATTTTAGTCAATTTCATTGACTCCATCCACATTCCTTGTGATCGTTATATGTGTGAAAGGCACATGCTTTGGTTTTTCATAGTTTTATTTTACAACACAAGGGGAGGGGGGGAGGGGATGAAAGAAAAGTAATACACATATCAAGATAGGTGTTTGTTTGTTTGGATTCGACTAGGTTGTAACATTCCCATATTGTAAGCCCCTCTGCACATTTGGTACAATTGGAAAGCCTTCAATGAAACAAAGTGCTTGGTTGTCATCCCACAATTTTTGGATTAACAAAACAAAATTTATTAAGTTTAGGATGATTTTCATTTCTTATGAATTAATTCAGAAATTTAAATGATTTTCTCATAATTGGGTTTCATAAAAAATTTGAATTTGAAGACATTTCAAATGTAAATAATATCAATATTGATGACCGTATATGATGTTTTATGGGCTAATAGCACATGGGCCCACCAATCTATCCTAATATAAATTAAGTAGGCTACTCCATGAAAAGATTAGAGCTTGAAATTCCAAATATTTGGTGGATGCATCCCATTTCTCCCATACATATAGGAGAAAATAAGTACCACATTTCTCTAGTTTTTTCTTTCTTTCTTCCAAGAGTAGAACTCATAAAAATCTTTCTTTGGAAGCATTTCATATTTTTAAATATGATCATACACCTATGATTTGGGAGCAAGAGGAAGCTTATGCCTGGCAAGTAGGTGTATGATCCTTCTTTTTCCCAAAAATAGTATGCATAAATATGCATCCAACTAATATTGCCTTGTAATCTTCATGTGTTTGGGTTGATGATAAAATTTGCCTTGTGTTTTGTGGTGAATAATGTCCATGGTTATGGTATGTTTCCAACCAAAATGCATGGCTAAACACAATTATGGCCTCATCTTAAGCCTTTAATTTTAGGCCATGGCCATACCTTGTAGCTTTACCAAACAAGAAATACCAAAATTGGTCAATTTCTTGTGTGGACATTCTACTTGTTATTTATAATCTCTTGATTTGGACCATTGAACAACACGAATTTGCAAATGGTGGGAACTAAACAATAATGCCAAGACATTCCTCACCTCCAAATTCCACCAAGACCTCCATGTAGCTTACCTATTCATTCACAAAATGTGCAATTTAGCATGTGATATGAAATATCCATTATTGGCACCTTCAATTAACCCAACCTCATGGTTGTGCTAGGATGTTAAACATAAGTAGCATTTTTTTTGCTAAAACTTGCCAAAATGTGACATAGGATTCAACCTTGCAACCTACAAGTTTGAAAAAAACTTTTCTATTTGTATTTTTTCCCAAATTTTAGGGCATTGCATGAAAAGTAACAATGTTGATTCTCTTGTCATAATTGCCATTACCAAAACTCCTCACATTGCACATAACCCTTTGCCTCCCTCATTTCCCCCCCACATCAAGGTGTTGCTAATGTGAATGCTCCATTATAATGTGTCACCATTCAACTAACAAATTTTTAGACCTTTTATTGTCAAGGATTTTAGTGTTGGGGGTTTTGGGATTTCTAGATTCAAAGTGCACACTTAAAGCTATCATGGCAAAAGTTTTTCAAGCTAGTGGACAAATCTTTGTTTAAATACATGTGATTTTTTATGGTTACATTGATTCCAAAAGCTTGTGCTAGAGGACAAATTTCAACAATAGCTAAATTTGGAGGCTTGAGTTTAAATAATATATAATAACAAACCATCGCAATTCTAGAAGATGTTCTCAAATTAGTCTTGAAAACTTCAACAAACCATTATAATTTTATAAGGTGTTAAAAGCCTTTCAAGTATATATATATATTGGTTTGTGGTTTTTAAAGTAAAAAAGACTTTGGAATCTACAGTTTGTGTGTGTAATGTTCATGAGTTTTTTTTGTTGTTCTCAAGTTTCATTGCAACTATGTATGTGTGCAAATGTGTGTAGTTTACTTATTCTAAGTTCAATTTGTAGTGTGGATTGCCAATGTGTATTTTATGGATCAAAATTGTAGTCCCTATTTTATTGATTTCCATAAATTTCAAATTCAAACCTAGTTTTCATGTTGTTGAATCCAATGAAAATTGTATCAAGTTGATCATCAAATTGAATGCTTCAAAACCTATTATTATGCATCACAAAAGACCCATAATGAAGAAAAAACAAGATTGTGAAGGTTTTAAATATTTCCAAAATAAGTGGGTTGCACACATTCCTTGGGTTGAATTGGTTATAAATGTGAAAGGTAAGGTGCACAAAGTGTGTTATGTAATTTGTTCAAATGTTGAAAGTTTTTCATCCTTAAGCTTGATAAGTTGTTGTACCATGCAAATAGGCATAAAGTTAACATGTTGTTAATCAAGTGGTCAAGGTTGGGTCTTTTAACTTCAACTTGAAAAATTAGCATGCATGTAATGAAAGGATCTATGAAAAGTTTGAACAGCCTTCCATTTTGGATTTAATTGTTTAAGAGCTTCCATGAATGAAAAAACAAAAGTTGATCGCCCCAATGATGTTGAAAATATTTTGCACCAACATTTGATTATCATCAAGGTAGTTTTCTCTTCACAAGGTGGGCAATGATGCAATCTAGGTGAAAATTATTCTCAATCATTATGCATTGGATTTGTATCTTTTTAAAAGATGAAAATGAATCTATCATGCAAAAGGGCTTTTCTATAAACCTTATCACTTGATTATGGGTGAAGATTAATTCTTCTTGCATCTTCAAGCACAAGTTCTTGAAATTCATAAGTTGGCCAAAATAACAAGTGTTTAAGTCCTTGTATTTATGAAAGATGAACGAATATATTTTTCAATAATGACATTCATGGAAAAGCAATTGAAAATTTGTTTAACCACTTAATTGGATTTGTGCATTTGATTTTACACCATTTAGAGTTCCCATTTGAAGAAATCATCACCTAATAGAAGAACACAAAAGTTCATATATTGATTATAATTAAAGGTAGATGACATGTTAGTGAATTTTGGAGTATGGATTATGGAGACAAGTAGCTTTTTGTTTGCTACATCCCCTTTTTGAACAGGTAATATATATATTTTCCCCCAATTTCATATGAAGGTGAAGAATTTTCAATGTCTTTATTTTTTCTTTTTTTTGTTGATGTTCACACAAGCTTGTCCTTTTTTTCAAGTATTGTTTCAACAAGTTTTGTCACTTGTGAGCTCCATCATCCATGGCATGTAAGTCTATTGGTTGTTAGTTATGGAGCAATATATATTAAAATGTGGAACAAGGTGTATTTACAATTTGTTTGTTATATTTGTTTTTTAAGTTGTAACTTGGTCGTGTTTCAATTTTTGGTTGCATTGTGCATTGTACAATATGCACTTGTGAAGTTCTATGGTTTTTTATGAATTTTTTTACTTTGTTTAGGGTGTAGGACATTGCTATTACACATGGGCAAAGTTTATTTTGAAACCGGTGTTGGACATTCCTATGTCAACACCTACAACCTTTGTTGTTAATAAACCTACAACACATAACATAGAAAAACTATGAATGATTTATGACAAATTCAAACCAAAATGAAATTCACCTACAACAATACAAGAATCCAAGCCTAGAACACAAAATGCAAATCAAAATAAACTAAATGTAAAAGAAAATTGCATCAAACACCAAAATTTTTACAAAACAAAAACACAATGTTATATAATCTCAGATCACAAAAAATGTTTTTCAAATCACATGACTTGGGATTACATCATGTACATTAAATATCTAGAATTGTGTACACATAATAACCATTTCCAATCTAACTTCCCCGATTTACCTACAATAATTGGGATGTAAATAGGTAACAACTAATTCGTGATAGTTGTTCTGCACTCTTATGTTGGTGTTTACAACCATCGTTATCAACACACATATGACACAACACAAAAATACCCTAGAAAGGTACAACACATGCAAACTGCCCCCTTATTTATGGTTAAGGTTTTTTTAAGCTAGATAACAATGCAACAAATGTTTTATAAAAATCCACCGTGAATGAACAATTTGGTTTTAAGGTGAAAGGATTAGTAGGCTAGGTGTAAATATGAACCCCATCATTAATTGCATGGCCATAATCATTCAATTATTCAACCAAATGTGAATCATTATAAAAAATAATTTAAGTTACTTCCTATTATTTAACAAATAGGAATAATCACTTATATTTATTTTGCGCACTAAGAATGAAAACATTTTCTATTCAAAATTTCCTCCAATGGTGGTGTGAAACATCCCATATGCCAACCTTTGGAACAATTATTACAAATCAACAGAGTAGTAATTTTCATAGACTACCCACATGATAAGCAATGCAATCTTACAAGGATGATTACTAAAAATGGATCAACTTGATTGTCAATACATGGAAAATCACACATCACATAATTACGCACATGGTTTTTATAGGTTTTACCATCTCGACCCTCTAACAACAACACTTTGTACACTCAAAATAATATACCTTGTAATCACATTTAAAATAGTGGGTGTTGTTTGTGGTAAGTATACATAGTTTTTTTGGTTCAAATATACAAATTTGAGGTTGATAGCCACCTCCCCAAATATTGGCGTACTAAATTGTGTTTCAATGTTGAAGAATTGTTAAAATTTCCATAACCATGAACATTACATGCTAGAACAAAGTTGTTTACTAGTCACATGTGCTTCAAACCACATTTTTGGATCATCCAAGTACCATGGCATCATGTTGGATTATAATTGATAGCTTGGAATCATGAGCAAATAATAAACAAAGTATTGAATACGAAGTGAAAAAAACATGTTGATTAAATTTATACCCCATACATAACCACAATAATCATAAATATCAATATCTAATATGACATTTTTGGAACTTGTATTTACACAAATTTCACTTCACCATTTGCACCATTCCTTCAACTAATGTGTTTGCTCTAGGATGGTCTCATGAAGTTTCACAAGGTTAAAACATGGTTGGGGTATGCAAAAGGACTATCTCATTTTATATTCACTAGACCCCCTCACTTAAACATGTTGTTGAAACATAATAACACATTCATATTTAAAGTTTGATTTTATTCATAGATATATACATTACAAAAATACTATTCTATGCATAGATAGTCAAATTTGAAGAAGTTTAAGGATTCCTATCAAGTCCTTGAATGGGTTTGTTGTTCATCAAATGGTAATCCTAACACATACGACACTCCATATATCCATTTGCCAAAATTATCTTTCTTGGTTGGCATCATTATTACTAAGGCATATATTTGACCCATAGACAATTTGACCAAACTTGCATCCAATATTTCTATTGTCCAAATTTGAACCAAGGCCCTTTCCACTTCATTAAACTATAAGATCACCTAAAAATCAAATTATCATCCTTAGGAATTATATGGACCTCTTGTCCTTTTAATTGCTTGGCTAATTCCTTTAAATTGAATACAAGGCATTCAATGTAATCTTAGATCTTCTTTTGTCCAAATCCATTCACACCTAAAGAACAAAGAAAGGAAATGGAAATGCATCACCCCTAGTGAAATGAATGAAATTTGAATCACTAGTTGAAAAATGCAATTTGTAATGATGTTATTTCATTACGTCTTACATCAATGATGCAATAGGGATGAAATTTGATAGTCCATTTTACAAGTTTTTATTTATGTTGGGCATCATCATACCTGAATTCTAGAGTTGAATTAAGTTGATTGATTGCACACTCATCAAATTTGCACACAATGGGGAACATTTTACCTCTTATCTTTCTATGGCAATTAATTAAGTTCCTTTTATGTCAAATTGAATTAAATGTTATAAAATGATTAGAAACTTTTGCAATGGATGAAAATGAAGCCAATTGATTTGGAAGATTTTAAAAAGTGACCTTAAGAAAAATAGATAATCTAATTTTTTCCAAACCAAAAATAGTAAAAAATTATTGAAATTTTTAACTTAGTTACAACTTACTATGTTTTAATTATGTAGCTAAACCTCAATAAGGAAAATGCATTAAGAGGTTAAGATATACACTTTGTTTTATTACTTATTGTTTGGTACTCGAAGTGATAGGTCCAATTTAAAGGTGTTGACCATGATGATTTTGTGGTTTTGGATAATTTTTTTTTAATGTTTCCTAATTGAAGTGCCCCTAAGTTGAAGATTACACTACTTGTCGAGTAACATTACATAATGTTATTTTTCATATGCAATTGACCAATTTTTTTGGATAAAGGTTACTTTGTATCCATTCAAAAACAAAACCTTTGAAAGATAGGCAACCATGGATGTACCATAAGTTCACCAATCTTTTGAATAAGCTTAAGTTATGAATTAAAGGTCAAAGAATTTTTTTGTTCTATGATCTTCTCCCTCTTCATGTTAGCCACTTCCACTATATTGGTCCAATTTCAGATGAAAGAATCAATATTTCAAACTTAATGCATGGCTTATGTTATATATTTATTCCAATTGTAACCTTTGTTTGTATTGATTCCATTAATGATTTATGACATAAATTTTATGGTAATAATTTCTCAAGCATTTTTGCTTCAATATCATTTGACACTTATGGTTAAATTTCCAACTATTGAAAATCATTTTGTTTTTTATACATTTCATTTGACATACTCTCAAATGGAGAAGGGAGGTATGTAATTGTGGTCGTAATGTGAATTCAAACCCAAGTGTATTGGTTACAATCACATGCAACAATTAGTGTTTTCATATTTAGAAATAGATTTGGCATTAAAATCATTTGGTTAATGGGATATGATCAAAGTATACCTAACACAAGGCAAACTTAATGAATAGTGAATAACACACCCAACCTCCACTTGATAAGGAATGAACAAACAAATCTAATTTCAATAGATTTTTAAATAATTCAATCTCCTTGCCCCACTTTAATTTTCTAAAAATTCATGATCATCAAAAGGGAGATTTTATTACCCACCAAATCAGATCCCAAACATTAGCTATCCAACATGTTTTTAAAGCTAATTAAGAAGTGAACAAAAGTCAGTTTTTCAACTTCTAAAGTTACAAATTTGGTTTAAGTTTAATGCAATTTGAAATTTCAACATATACTATGATCTTAATTGTTCAAACTTGAACACATGAGATTTTTTGTTAAAAATATGTAAAGTAGATTTGTGTTCATGGAGGCCACATGTGCCTCTTGGATCTATTCTCATTTTCTTGCCTTTCTTAGAATTTGTTTGATTTAGACCATGCAATACCAAATGAGGTGATCATATATAGCACATATATATAGATTGTGTTTTGCTCAATATTACATACATATTTTATCAACAATGAATTGATTGAATGCATACATGTAAATTCAAATCATCATTCAAAGTTTGAAAAATATGAAACATGCTATTATTGAAATGTAATATATGTTTGGCAACAAATTTCGTTTTTGAAAAAAAATGGCCATTCTTTTTGCCACCAATAATTTCTCATTGCATTTCAAATTATTTGAAATAATGAAAAATCTAAATTCCTACTAGAACTTTGAGGCTTGTGTTCTTGTGTTTTCATAGGTGGTTTGTTCATTGGCCATAATGAATGGATACATATAACTTGCTTATGGATTGGGCACATGCAAGTTGAAAATGAACAATTCAAATAATATGTTGTAGGCTTGAAGTTTGCAATTCATATTACTTAAAATTTGATAGGAAAGCCTAATGATTGTACTTTAATCAAATTTACATATTGTAATAAGGCATTACAAGTCATAAAATATTGAAATTTTGGGAATAGCTTGAACAATTTATGATGTCAATTAATTTTGGTGGTGATGAGAAGAAAAGATTACAACATATTTTTGAATGGAATCATCATGATCCATCACCAAAATACCAAACTCAAATTGATGTTGCGAAAGAAGCACAACTTATTGAAAAGAAACCAACAAGGGGGACTATTGAAGAACAAGAAGCTTTATTATGCACATTAGCAAAACAAATTGAAGAACGTGAACGTTTCATGAAACACATGCAAAGGATTGGGGAAGGAGATATTTATCGATTGCAAATTGAAAAAGAAATACAACATAAAACTAAACAAATGAAAGTTTTACATAATCACATTTTACGTCAAAAGAGAATGTTGCTTCCAAAATCAAACACCACAACAACTTATAATTCTACATTTCAAGTTCAATCTAGTATGCATTCTAACCAAATATCTCAAAAAATCAAGCAATTGCTTGGACATGACCTTTTCAAACATCCAACCCAAAAAAATCAAAATAAAATATCACAACATCTAAATCAAAACAAGCAAATTTCTAGGGCTAATATCACACATCATGCACACAAAAAAGAACATGTAAACAAAATTGATTAATCCATCCAAAAAAAAACCCCACATCCAAGGTTGATTGTTGGACAATCATTTAATGCAAACACATGACATTTTGTATGGTCTTGGAAAATAAAATTTTGGCTATTGGATCATGCATATATAGTTAAGTTCTAATGGTGTTATAATACTTTCCAAATATATATTTTCAACGATGTTCACAATACTCATTTGATGCAAAAATATTTCATTACAAAATGCCTATTCACATGTTTTATGACTCTAGTTTATGGATGATTATGTTCAAATTTTCAAGTTCTTTTACAACCCATAAATAAAAATGATTTTTTTGTGGGAAATAAAACAATTAAAGTTAAGAGTATTTTGTTTTCAAACCATTAGCATGGTTCAAATAGCCATGTGTGAATCAAAATAATAATAATAATTGGCCAACAAATTTCAAAATCATAGTTCTATAAAACTTTCAACTAAAGAATTTTGAATAAATAATTGTAAGGAGTAGTTATTTCTAATTTAATTTTTGCCATTTGGGACCAAAATGTTGTTTTAAGTCTGCATCACTTAGAAATGACAGTATAAAATTGTCATCTTAATTATTATGATTAAGTGGATAGCCCCTAGGTTTGCTTTCATTTAATTGCAACCATCACTAAAATTATTAATAATTAAAAATTAAAAATTCATAAGATGTTCATTTGATTCAATAGATTATGAACTTTTTCCTCCTTAATATTGGTGCATTCAATAATGGTAATAAGTTTGTCTTACAACTTGAACTTTGTATTGTTAATTAATCTCAATATCTCCTTTGCACATGCAAGAGTGTTTGCATATTAGACATTCACAACATGTAATTTTGACCATCAAACTTGACCATGAGTGGGTTCATAACCTATGAACTATTAATATCCATGTAATAAGTTGTTCAATCAGAAATGAAATAAAATAATATAATGTCCAAGATAAGAACTTTGCAAATTACTATGTACAAAAGAGGTATTGTTTCATTTCCAACAAATTATATATATATATATATATATATAATATTTAAATTGTGAAATTGATCTTATAATGTGGTAATCTTAATAATATCCACTTTATTCCACATTAATATTGACTAGTTACTTTTCAATTGAATGTGGTCAATTGTCTCTTGAGTTTTTTTCATTCATTGACAATTTATCATCTTGGACTACATGAAATGTCATCTCAATCTCCTAATGTAACAACTACCTATTTCAAAGTTGTTAACATTTTCACCAAGCCATTGTTTGCACCAAAACACATTCAAATGCCTTCAATATATATTTGACATAATTGAATGACATTGAAAGAGAAACATTAATGTAGTTATGTAGAAATTATCCAATGTATACACGTGGCATGATTGTATGTGTTACTCAAGACCGTACATTTGTTGCAACGTAGTTGTTGATTAGTGATTAAATTTATCCTAATTGTGATATAGTTATTACATGTAACCAAAGTACAACTTGTCAACAAAGTCAAACATAGTTGACTACAATCATATCATATATAATGTGCATAAATTGTATTGTATAAATATACATCTTGCAATTAATTTGTAATTATAATACAACTCCTTGATATTCTAACGTGGCATTTTATTTATTAATTTGTCGTATTTCCATTAGACAATTGCAATGAAATTCTATATTAGTTGTTTTGGAGCTCTAGCTATAGGGTAGTTTAGTTGTTACAGACACAATTCCTCACAATGAAACATTTTTTCTTTTTTTCTCAAGTTTTCTTCAAGAATTTTGTGTTTCACGTTTCAAAGGTTTTTTGTTTTATTTTCAAAGCTCAAGAATTAAGTTCCATAGCTCAAGCTCCAAGGGTAAGTTGTTGATTCAAATTGTATCTTGGTCATGCTTTTCTATTGTTGTTGGTTTTTACAATAACCAAGTCGATTTTTTTGGTAATGTTTATGTGGTGGTAACAAGCATGGCATTGATAGTCATGACAACAATAGTTGTGGTAATGGTAGTCACGGCCATAGTGATGGTGGTCATCATTGTGCGGTATGTTCTTTTCCTTCTTAGTACTCTTCATGGTCTTGGCCATGTTCTTCTATTGTTATTTTTCATGACCTTGGTTGTGCTCTTCTATTGTTGCCTTTGTGGCTTTGTTTGTGTTTTTTTACCACTATTTTTTGTGGCTTTAGTTATGACCTTTTCTTGCTACTCTTGGTTGTGTTATTATCTTGTTGTTTTTTGTGGCCTTGGTCATGCTTTTCTTTTGTTGATATTTGTGGCTTTAGTCACATTCTTCTACTATTACTCTTCATGGCCTTGGTCATATTTTTTTGCAAGTGCTTTTCATGGCATTGGTTTTGCTCTTCTACTATTGTTGAATTTTTTTGAAGTGTTTATGGTTAGGGTAATGGGATGTTCCCAACAAAGGCTCCATTGGAAATGGATTGTTTGTCTTTTTTTTCTAGTTCTGAAGTCCTTATAACATCAATAACACCAAGAAAAAATTCTACAAGCACAAATTATTTAGAGTTATGGGCTTTGCTAGTGAAAAATTGAAAATTTTGGAAACCTAAAAGTTGAACTACCATAGTTTTAGGCATTTAATGCATTTGTGAACTCTTCTTCACCAAAGGTAAGTTCAAGTTCAACTCCTTCCCATCGAAATAATTAGAAAGTGTTATTTGTTACCCACTTGTTCCAAATGCAAGAAAAAAAAGGTAATAAGCTATATATTTGTTAATGGGATTTTTACATTGCAAAAACATTTGGAAGGAAATCATTGGTAGTTTTGGAATGAATGGAACGAACAAGGAAAGGTGGGCTTGAAGGATAAAAATGTATGGAAAAAAGATTTGGCCCAACCCTTAACAATATTTTTGGTTTCTTTGGTAATTTTGTTCTTTATAACAAAAATGATCTTCACCAAATTTAATTTGAAAAGGATTTAGAGTATTGCTAATGAGTTTTTGCCATTATCATTTATGGAAGTGCCATTTTTCAAGAGATTAATTTTGAGATAAAATCCTCACCTCACTTTTCCATCAAGGTGGCAATTGAAAGATCATCTTTGGCCTATGATGGAAAAAACACCATGGAAGTATTATTATTTCCAACCTTTGATTCATGTCATACATGCATGGTTAGTTTTGATTTATGGATGTCTAGAGGGGGTGTCGATACTTTTGTACTTATTGCCCATTTTTTAAATGACACGTGGAAATCTTATCACATATCTTTGGGATTTCAAAAAATTATAGATACATTTGGAAATCCCATGGTTTTGCAAGTGAATGATTTTTCTTTCAAAACATGGGCTTAATGTTTATGTTATTGCATAGGTCAAAAATGAAGGAGGTAGTCTTTCCACTATGATTTATGTTTTAACTTATGTTGTGTTTTATGAAAATTTTGGTTTGTTTACACCTTTTGTACAAACTTGTTGGGGCCATGCGATGTTCAAGAATTGCCAATATGCCACAAATGACTCTTAAATACGTGTCAACTTGACCTCAATTTCAATTAAAAAAACATAATCAATTTTGCAAAATACCATCATTTGGACCAATAAAAGTGATAAGGGATGGTAAGAATGGCTCAAGGCATGTCAACTTGCTGAGGTGTTTACACATATCATAACTCTTGTAAACATCCATTTTACTTCAAGAGTCATCCTATTTTAGGAAACTCTTGAGTTTAAACATGTGGTTGTCTTTTGTTATGGAAGGTTGTTATTTTTGGCATTACAAGGTCATGTGCCAAAAATCTTCAAGTTTGGGTAGTGGTCCCAATTATTATAAATACCTAAGGGCTTGCAATTCAACAATGTGTGTTGAACTAAAATTGAAAATATTGGTTATTTTCATATGCTCTTGTTGTTGGTTTAATTTAACCTAACCTAATTTTGATTAAAATATGTAGAACAATTAATGAAGTTTTGGGCTAATTTTAAGTAAAAGGGAGTGGGTTAAAGCATGTGTCCTTATCCTAGTTGGACTTTGGGGGATAGGTGGCTTGGTTAAGATAAAGGGGTGGTAGACTAATTAGATCAGGATAAGGTTGGGTTATCCTTTCTTGTCCTAAACTGGTTAAAACTGCTAGATAAGGAGGTATGAATGGGGTGGAGGGGGGCTTCTTAGAAGCTTTTAGTAGTTAGGGTTAAGGCAAGATAATAATAGTAGCATTTTTATAAAGTTAAGAAGACAGGAAATAGTTGTTAACCTTTCTTTCTTCTTCTTGAAGTACTGAATGGGTCATGAAACATTGTGAAATGGGAAAATGATGATGATGTGATTTGTAAACATGAGGAAGGATCTTAGCACATTATGAGAGGGTGAAATAGGTGAAGAGAGGGGCTACAACATCATGGGTGAACATGTTTTTCAAGAAAGTCAAATGAACATATGCTTTAGAAGATGGAGGCAAGATTATTAAGTGATGGTGTTGGCGATCGTCTAAATAAAAAATTTCATGAGCGTGGTGACTAGAGGTGAATGGTGGGGAGTTAAAAATAATTACCTAGTCCTGATGTTGGAAAAAGGATAAATAAATAAAAAGGGGAGAAATCTTGAAATGATGGTTCTTGGGCTTAGGAATGAAAAGTAATGGTTTGCCTTTTCATGGACCAAGAAAGAGAACTAGGGGAAAGGTTGTCTTAAAGAGGTAGAGTGTGAAAGGTTGTTTTGGGGTGTGGTAGAGAGTTCTAGAGGTGTAAGTAGTTGGGAGATAAGATTGTAGTGAAAAAAGGTAGTATAGAGACCATGTTAGGATTTAATTAGGGAGAGGAATGGGAGACTTGGGGTTGAAAAAACTACATTATAACCTCTTATGTGAAATGTGAGGCTTGTTTTATGTGTAAAAGATGTTGAAATAATTGTATGATAATGTTTGCATGAATATGTTATAGTTTAGGATTGTATTTGGTTAAATGCAAAAAGAAAAGAGAGGTAGAGAAAGGTAGGATTTTTTTTTGCAATAAACATGAATTATATATATATAAGTTGTTAGAAGGAGAGGATTCTAGTTGGCTTTGACTACATTAAAACCATTACATTATAAAATGATCGTTGGAAGGAATTAATTTGGGAATAATTGGGAACTTATTTAGGGTAAA
>Ga0209208_10008398_pt1 | contig 13764 bp, 7 predicted proteins | sample S1TSphfallax_3_FD_187694 | JGI IMG/M metagenome (GOLD analysis project Ga0209208, IMG submission 187694) | Host-associated microbial communities from peat moss isolated from Minnesota, USA - S1T2_Fd - Sphagnum fallax MG (SPAdes) (version 2) | ecosystem: Host-associated > Plants > Peat moss >...
GGAGTGGAAGCAGGCCCAAAGACAGGGTGACTTTCTGGATAACTCCAGTACACAGAAAACAAAAGGGGGACCAAAACTGGTTTTGTCACCTAAAGCCGTCACTGCACTTCGACCCCTAAAGGACGACCACCCAGGGATATTATATAAGTAGACAAGGTGTACATATTGTTCTGCTTGCTCCAGATTTCTCGATTTGAGGGTGCCGGGTTCCGCGGGTTAGCGGCAGTCTCTTTGGGAGGACTTTGCTAGGTCATTTGTTAGGTCCTAATGCACGACGGAGAGTTCTGCTTCAAGAGCTGGAAGTTGCAGCATCAGCCGAGGCCGTGAGTAAGTCTTTGCCCCTTCGCCCTGTGTTGGCTGTATGTGTTGTGTTGTCTATGTTGTCTCTTCTTTCTTCAACCATCATCGTCTTCTGGGGTAGCAAAGTCTTTGAGAAACAGAATGTGAGAGGGAATCAGATGCCTCTCATATTTCCGACGTCTTCTCGCATTTCAGGGGTTGTGTAAAACAACAATAGGTGAAAGTGCTTCAGGTAGGTGATAAGTCAGCAAAGATTCCCATGACAAAATTACATAGGGACTAGAAGCTGTAAAGCTTCTGTCAAGGGTGGAGCAATTGTTTTCTAACGCTTTCCAATGCTGAAAAGGCAAGCCTTCTCTCTACTGCCAAGCATTGTTGGGGTGTGATTTCTTGGGTTCTTGGTAGATCTGGCGCCCTTAAAGTCAGCTAGCAATTGTCACAAGATTCCTCTCGCCAATGAAAGCAAGCTAACCTGATGGTTGGAGTGTCCCAGGTTTTTGGCGAGGTGCAAGACAAAGTGAAGAAGGGGTTAGAAATCAGACTCTATTGCAGTGGACAATCCATGAGAATGGTTTGATGATTTGATCCTATTGAGGGGTGCACAAACCTTAACATTTCTGTATAGATATAATTTCAAACCTTGTGACTTCCTCCTAACAGGTACTAAGAGCATCTCCACTAGTGCTTGGTATGTGGCCTTGCACTGGAAATCTTGGATGAGGTGCAACAGTCGTGTGCAGTGGATCCACTGGAAGACTGCTGTGACCGTGGAAAAATGCACATTTTCCAGGACCCTGGAAGAGTAATAAATACAGTCAAATTGTACTTTTTGATTGCTCCCCGTTTCTGATTGGCTAGATAGTTTGATTGGTTCAGATGGGTTGCCATTAGTAGTCTCCCACTTTCAGTTCCATTTTTAGTTTTATGGGTGGCATTGGAAAAAGGTGAATGACTAAAACTTGGATTTGACAAATACTTTTGACATACTGAGCACCACTGGAGATGCTCTAACAGACCAGGGTTCTGGCACATTACCAAGACCAAAATTCACTGCCAGTGCTGAGCAAATCTTCGTTGTGCAGGAGTACGTAGGGTGATATGGTGGCCATGAAGTTCCTGCAATTGGCCAGAAAGGCAATAGACAAAGCAGCTAAGGAGTTTGCAAAAGGAGAAAATGAGAAACAATTGAAGCTCAATAAACTCCAGTGCAAATTAGTCGTGGAAAAGCTCTCAACTCAGACTCAAGAGGTTTTGAACTCCGTGGAGTTGAGTTTGGATGGACCTTCTGCTGTGTCCATTGAACCATTTGAGTTAGCACTCAAAGAACTATATCGAGTTGTTACAGATGCTTTGTCGCTGATTAAGGAGTCCTGTTGTGGTCAGAAGTGGTTGATAATAGCCATCAAACAACGTGCCGGTAACAATGTGGAAGACTTTGCTAAAATCCTGTATGAAATAGAATGGTCTGGTTTGATACTCTGTAGCATCATCAGTAGTACTCAAAAGATGTGTTCTGCAGCCAGTACACAGACTGTGTTTTTTGATGCAGGAGAATGTGATGGCAAGCTGGGTGCATTTGATCTCTTCAAACTGGAGAGGGCTTCAACACTTGACCGAGAGAGTTTGAGGTCGGACTTGGAGGACCTAAGACAAGATCATGTTTGTGACAGTAGCAGGGAGGCCTGTGTAAGGTTCCAGACTGATGCATGTCTTGCTGCACAGTTGTTGGAGAATCTGGATGAATGGTCTGCAGGAGCTGCACTAGCAGACATGGCCAGAGAAAACAATAAGGTTCCATTGTTGTGGAAGGTGGATCCTCGAGATCTCCTGAAGGGGAAAAATTTAGGGAGAGGTAGCTTCGGAAAAGTTAATGAAACCAAATGGTTAGGAGAGCCATTTGCTAAGAAGGTTTTCCCTCACATCAAGACAGAGGGTGATATCCCAACAGAGATTGGTCATGATACAACTTGCTTCTGGAACCCAAGCTTCAAGACAGAGGTTGATAATCTGACTCGCATTTGTCACCTGAATGTGGTGAGGACAGTTTGTTGGTCTGAGGACAAAGATAAAGGAACATGTTCCCTTGTGATGGATCTGATGGATGGGGACCTTGCTAAATTTCTTCGTGGCCATGGTACTGTTCGTAGACTCAAAATCCATGCAGCAGTTGGTCTTATGCTACAAATAGCAGAAGGGATGAAATACTTGCATGGCACAGGGAGAGGCCTTACAAGAGGCTTGGTCCATCGTGACCTCAAGTCCTTCAACATTTTAGTGAAAGCTCTTACAGATGCCCCAGAATTACAATACAATGAGGGCTATCTTAATGCAAAAGTCACTGATTTTGGGGAGGCAAAGATCAAAAAATTTGGCACTAGATATTCAACACAGACACATGATGTTGGCACCCGGCTATGGATGGCGCCTGAGATTATTACGGATGATGAGGACTCAGATCAGCATCATGGCTCTATCGGGAATCTCCCATTTCAAGTAGATGTATACAGTTTTGCCATTGTCTGCTCTGAGTTACTGACTGGGGAAATGCCTTATGCAAGTGAGAGGTTGACTATGGGGAACCTGCTCAAGCAGATAACAAAGCATCATCTGCGGCCACAGCTTCCTCAAAGCTGTCCAATGAGGTTGGTTTCCTTGATACAAAGCTGTTGGGAAGACAATCCTCGAGAGAGGCCCACTTTCAGTGAAATCTGCAAAGAGCTGAGATACATCAAAGGACTTATCCTCAGAGGTAGTGCTAACTTACTCCTCCAGTACACTTGGAAATGAATGCAGTGTTAATAATACATGTGTTAGAACCCAGTCTGTTAGAATGAGGAACAATTTGCAACCTGTAAACCCAAAGCTGAATTTTGAAACTTGTAACATTCAGGAAAATGAAATAAGTTCAGGAAGTATAAAAGTGGAATACATGAAGCCATGCCATGATATTTGCATTGCTTTTATTTATTTGTTTACTTATTAACCATAGTTATGGTTCAGATCACATCATTTGCCTAGTCTTTACTTATTTCAAGAGTTTTAAGTTCAAACCATTCAGGCTAGTTCCAAATTACTAACTCCTTTTTATAGATGCGATTGAGGATCTCCTATTTCTCACCATAAGCTCCAAGCTACTTCTAGCATTAAGGTGCCGTAGAATGTAATATGTATTTCATTGGGCCCAAATGGGGGGCAATTTAGTTTGATTCTATCTCTTTCAACTTGTAGGTGACGAAGAGCAGCTGGAAATTCCTCCAATCTTTATGTCAACAACAACTCAGGTAAATTATACCAAACTACAAATGCATCAAGTTGGTTTGAAGAACTATTTGATTGCACTATGTTTTTAGAACCATACATGGACCACGAACACAAACTTGGTTGAGGTCATGTTTGCTAGAATGATGGCATATCAAATATGGGGTTGATATACAACAAAAGTCATCTTGCAGATTCTAGGGCCTTGGGGATCACCGCCAACAAGTGGTAATTCCTTTTGTGACTATCATGGTGGAGCAACACACATTACAGGGTTCACAATCAAATACAGTACCACACACAAAGCTATCTGGGGTCTTACTGTCAACTATGTTGTCAGAGGACAACCATTTCAAGATGCTCATGGTTCTCAGTCAGGGAACCCAGAAGCATGTGAGACTGAGGTAAAATTTCCACATATTACATTTCAATGCCAATATTCAAGTAATATGGGTGTACAATGGTTAATCCTAGACCATAAGATCATTTGGTAAACATGTCCTTTGGGTGATGGTTGGACAATGTCTTCTCTAGATGAATGTGTATAAAATGACAATGGTGAGCAGGAAAATGGATGAACATTTAAAACAGGTCTCAATGTTAAAAAGCTGAAATCTCAATCATAAGATTAATTCATTCATACAAACAAAGCAGCTTCAAATAGGGTTCAAAACATAAGTCAAAGCTTAATATGATTTTAGTATTATATTACACAAAAGTTGTTCTAACTTCAAACTACTGTAGATTGAACTATAACTCAACTTCCCAAGTGCCCACAGCTTTATAAATGAAGTTTGGGCACTCCCTTTTGGACAATCCAAATCCATCCTGTCCTTTCTTGCATTTGATTTTCTCATTTTCTTGATAAAAATATCTTAATAGATTTATGCCAACCGATAGTGCATCTATTTTGCATTTGATTTTTTCATTTCTTGATACAAATATCTTCATAGTTTTGTGCTAACCAATAGTGCATTTATTTTAGTGTGTAGATCAATACATGGTCAATTTGAATTGAACTGGGCTTAGAAAGTTCAGACCATCATTGGCAAGTTCTAGGTATTAAGTAGGTTCAAGTCTGGGTTCTTGGCCAAGCTCTGAGGTATTCAAACCATAGGTTTGCAATTTTTATTGAAACTGGATTTGGATTTGAAATGTGCAATTGGACTGGAAGTCGTCTCAGAATCTGACTGGAAGTCGTCTCAAAATCAAAGAACTGGACAACATTGCTTCAAACTAGTGTTGGGTAGTTATTAGAAATGGTACCAAAAATTTGGAGGTTATGATCAAGGTGGTTCTAAAAAAATCAATAAATTGGTTTCCATGTATGACTGTGTCGTTTAAAATATCTAGGAACTAATTCTAATATGTAAACATGCAATTCTAAAAAAAAATCTAAAGATTCAGTCATATTATAATCTATGAAATTGTTGGTTCTTTGCTGGTTATTTCTTAAAACCCACTGGTTCTGCTGAGTTTGTCTAAAATAACCAAAACTGGAGGATCTTTGATTTTGAATTTTTTTTTGCAAAAATCGAAATCATAGGTTCTTTGCTTCTTGAAAAAAAATTTCAACAAACCAAAATTGGAGGTTATTTGATCCCTTAAGTTTTCAGGGGGGGAAAAAAAACTAGAGCCAAAATTATTTTTTGAATTGAATAACCACCCCAATGTTATGACAATGTTTGTCGGTGGTGAACTTACCTTCCCAAGTTTTCAGTTGTTGAGGACTAAAGCATGATCCATATGTATTCACGTGCTTCACTATTGTTATGCAGGTTATAAAATTCAACTATCCATCTGAATATTTGATACAAATTGAAGGATCTTATGGTATAACACCTGCACTAAGAGGTTCGATGGTATTCCTCGGGTCTGACACTACTGTAGGGCCAGATAACCATTACACTGTGATTGCTTCCCTCACATTCAAATCCAACATCAAAACCTACGGCCCTTATGGTGTTATAGGAGACAAAACCTTCAAGACTCATGTTGGGAAGATACGTGGGCTCTTTGGGCGGGCAGGTGGATGTCTGGACTGTCTTGGAGTGTTTATAGACACCTAGTTGGTACAGGCAGGTGCATGTCTGGACTGTCTTGGAGTGTTTATCTCCTAGTCAATGACGGTGAAGTCATGTGAATTCTTGTTATAATGTTTTAAATTATTTATAGGGAATTGTAACATTAGGGCATGTCTTTCTACTAAATTGGAAGTATTTCAGTAGAAGGAATTGTGTCCTTTATAACCAAGAGAACAATGACTAGTGATCTTCAATAATTGTATAATTGACTATATTCATGTAATACAACTTCTTCACATCCAGGTACAAAACAATAGTCATAAATATGACTAATGGATATTAATTTTTAATAAAACGAAAGTTTGAAGTCTTATTTCATTGACTATAATTCTTTTCTAAAAGGTTCAGGTTTACTTATCTAGAGGAAACAATATGATACAGATTTCTAGCTATCATATGTGCATAGGGTTCAAAGACAAACGTTTCACCTTGTGTGACACATTCCTCAATTTCAATGTAATTGTGTAAATTGTTCATGATTAATAGAACAATAATTGTAGGCTGCCAAAATGGACAAAGGGATCCCATCAAAACTATAAAGTTAAGCATATTAGACTTGAAATTAGTCTTGAGATGGTTTATAAGAACACATGAAATATGCATAGACCCTATCCGCACTTCTTTGAGGAGGCAATACCTTAAGCACTGTCAAAGGAATAGGTTTCTCAATGACTCTTGTTTTTTCAACATATATCAACACCAAAGTCTTTTTCTTTTGACAATAAAATCATGTGCATATTTGCATGAATCATTTGATTTATTGGAACAAAATATGCATGTTTGGAAACATATCATTTCAAAGATTCATGTTGAAATCAAAGAGACATTTTCACATGCTTAAATTAGTTGTCTAAAATTCATTGACTTAAAAAATTCCTCAATGCAAATTGGTGAAGAATTTTGGTAGTCATTTCTAAACTCTGAAAAATCAACTTTGCCTTTAAGATTTTCATATCAAGGTAGTCAGAAATTTGTTTGGTTTTAGTGTTTCCTTCATGGATTACTTGACATGTGATTAATTATTATATGCATTTTCAAATCATTTAGAGTTAGTCTGGTTAATGAAACCAAGTCGTCATATGATGATGAACTATCATAATGTGAATAGTGAATATTAACATGGTGTGATGTGAATTGGGAAGATTGATTGCAAGGAATAGCGTGCTCTAGGAATGGGCGATGTGAATTGTGGGTTACTATTTCATAGAAATGCAGATGGGATAAAGCTTGGTATAAAGGGTAGATGCATGAATATCTATATGTATTTATATATCCATGTATTTCAAGTTAAGGGGAAGCAAGTTTATGACTGAGGACTTGGAACATGGTAAGAATATAACTTTTACGATATGAAATCATATTTCAACACTAAGAAAAGCATGAATTGAGAAATTTTTTTAAAACTACTCAATGAAAGCACAAAGCCCCTAAACCATAAACAAATTAGAATTGAATACTTACACATGAATTTTCCACAAGAAAAATTGTTCAATACTTGTTCCAAGTGAGTAGTATTGGTTTACTTACTTCCAATACTCTTAAAGTTTGGTGTTGTCACCTCCAAACCAAGTCCTTCCATCACACATCCATTGTTCCACTACAAGATTAAGTAACAATTTAAATAGACAAGGAAATATTTCTCTTTGCAAATGGAAGACCCTTAACATTAATTTCAATTTGAATACAAGACAACCTTAGTTTCCATAATCAATGTCAACATGTGGCAAATAGGCCCTTCAAAACATGCAAGAAGTTTAGGCTAGTCCAGTTGCAACTAATGTTTCTGAAGCACTTTTCGAACAGTACATTAGGAGAGTGACCCATGTCTTGTAAATCATCATCATCTAAAGAAATTGACACCACATTTTTTAAGGCTCAATACCAAATCTTCACAAGGTTTCAAAATTTCATCCCCCTCTTTTTTGTGACATGTAAGATGGTACCTAACCAATATCCAAAGTATGTACATTCATAATCATTGCTAGCATTTTGAGCCATATGTGCATTTATGGCATTTCATTACTCATAATCAATACATCATGACCCAATAACTCATATTGTGTGAAATTGGACACCTCTATCACTTACAAGTTTATGTTGTTAGTTTGTTAATAAGGAAAAAGATGCCACCGAATAATACAAACACAATATTTTCCAAGTATGATGTAAACTCCTAGCTTTCAAAACCCTTGTTGTTAAGTTCAACGTGCTTCTTTTGTTGTTAAGTATTTTTAGAATTGTTATAGGTAGTGAAATAATATGTTGCACAAAAGGAAATTTGTGTGACTCAACTAGTGATATGGTTTATGTCCACACACATAAATCATCTATTCATAAATTATGAAGGACAAAAAAATACCTTCAAGTTCCTCAAAATTCTAAAAAAATTGTTCAATGTCAAGCACACATCATCAAGACATTGAAAAACCAACCAAAATTGTTCTTAGTAGCAAGTGTATGCATGGTTTCTTCAATTTTTGGCATAGATGTTTGATAGCAACTCATAACTTGTTGTCATTTTTGGTTTCAATTCAAAAAAAACATTTTGCAATATGTTCTCCATATTCAAATTTACCATGAATTCTTTAAGCACCAAGCAAGGCCATCACATAGCTACATTTAGTTTACAAGAGATTTTTTTAATCACACTCTCTGTCTCATTTAAACAACTAGTATGGCCAACAAAGTCAAGCATGCAAGTGTAGTAGTGATCCACTACTAGAGAAATCCCAAAAATTATTTTCATGGAGTCAAAAGCATTCATGTTTTCATTCACTAGGCCCAAAAGGCTACAAGCTCACAAAAAAAAAACATTATCTATCTCTAGCATACCTTTTTCACACATCCATTTGATATGTATAGCACTTAAGCATGGTCATCCAAGAGACCACATCACGGGTAGGCATCTTGTTGCACACTCTCAAAACATCTTCCATGTTCCAACATTTGGCATACATATTAACAAGGCTAGTACACAAAAAGACATTTGATTCAAAAGCAATTTGAATTAACTATTCATGAAAACAAAAATTGTAAACTATCACATGCATTGGGCACTAAAACAAAAAGTGGACTTATTAGGAATTGTGCCTTTCTTGTTGCATTTGATAGAAAAGCTCAATTGTTTCTTGGGTTGTCCCACCTTAAAAATTATCATAAACCTTTTGTTCCATGAAAAAATGTTCAATTGCACTCTTTTTGGTGCCATTACAACCATTTTTACTTCCACCCATGAGGGTGTCTCTTGATCATCAAGCAATAGTGCCTCTTGTGTCATCTTATGCTTGAAATTTGGATATTTCGCATTGACCTAGAACAAAAAGAAGTCCAAACCAAGTTGTGATCAAGAAACAAGAAGGTATTAAAACATTTCTCACATAGCTCATGAAGACTACAACTATGTAATAAGTATCAGCTAAAAAAGTTATATTGACTTGTTCCAACAACCAAAAGATTTTTTTTTGACAACAATTGATATGTTCTCTAAATTACCTTCTTTGACCTATGATCCCACCACTATGAAAGATTTGATAATAACTCCCACCAAAGTTTTTCTTTTTCACTTGTATTTGAAAGTGTAAGAAGTAGTGAAAGATAGACAAACTCATGGGGAACTTCCATCATTTTTTCATTTTATAACATTAACCATATTAAGTAGACACAAACAAGAATGAATGAGAGATATTGTACCTATTGCAATACCACACCACAATTGATGTTTAACCCAAAAAAAAATTGCTAAAGGTCTAGCCAAGAAAGAGAAATTTATATTTATATATTTCAAAATTGTTGAAATTTGAAAACCATTGTTTTGTTATTACAAATGCATAACATAGTGATGTATTTTGCATTTTTATTCTTCAATTGCTGAAAATTTGAACTTTAAATATTAAAATTTTTTAACGTCATTTTTAAAAATAAATCAATATTTGGCAAAGAAGTGTCAAACATCAATCATATGTACCATATTATATTATATTGGATATTGGAAAATGAAAATCATAGGAATGAAATTGGAAACAACATGTTGCATGGGTGACTTGTTGGTGCATTGCCATAACCAAAGAAGAACCAAAAATACCACCACCCTAACAATCATCTTTCCTTTGAAATTGTCAAGAGGTTCCTTGCCATTGTCACTAGTGTTTCAATGAACACAACTTTGATAACATTTAAATTTTTATCTTGGACCAGGCAATGAACTATTGTGCCAAAATCATGTTTTATTTTAAGTTCCCTTGTTCTATCAAATAATGTTTGGTACTTAAAGTGATAAGTACAATTTAAAGGTGTTGACCATGATCACTTTGTGATTTTGGATTTTTCTTTTGAAATGTTTTTATTTTAAAGTGTCTTTAAGTTGAACATTACACTATAGGTCCATGTAGAATTACCTAATGTTATTTTGCATGTGTAATCAACTATTTTTTTTTGGATAAAGGTTATTTTGTATTATTCAAAACAACAAAACCTTTGAAAGATAGGCAACCGTGAATGTACCATATGTTCACCAATCTTTTCAATAAGGTTATGTTATGGATTAAAGGGTTGAAACAATTTCATTGTTCTACAATCCTCTCCCTCTTCATGTTAGCCATGTCCACTATTGGATGAAAGAATCAATATTTCAAACTTATAATGCATGCCTTATATATATATATTCCAATTGCAATCTTTGTTTGTATTGATTTCATTAATAATGTATGACATATAAAAAAATTATAAATGGTAATTTTTCAAACATTTTTGCTTCAATATCAATTGACACTTATGGAAAAATTTCCAACTAATGAAAAACATTTTTTTTTAATATGTTTCATTTTACACACTCTCAAATAGAGAAGGGAGGTATTTAATTGTGGTCCTAATGTGAATTCAAACTTGTGTATTGGTTACAACCACATGCAACAATTAATGTTTTTCATATCTAGGAACAAATTTGGCATAAAAATCATTTGGCTAATGATATCTGATCCAAGTATACCTAACACAAGGCAAGATTAATGAATAGTCAATAACACCCCCAACTTCCACCTAATAAGGAATGAACAAACAAATCTAATTTCAAGATATTTTAAAATAATTCAGTCTCCCTGCCCCACTTGAATGTTCTAAAAATTCATGTTCTTCAAAAGGGAGATTTTATTAACCACCAAATGAGATCCCAAACATTAGTTATCCAACATGTGTATGAAGCTCATTAAGAAGTGGACAAAAGTAAAATTTTCAACTTCTAAGGTTACAAATTTGGTGCAAGTTCAATGGAATTTGAAATTTCAACATATATTATGATCTTAATCATTCAAACTTGAACACATCATTCAACAAATACATGTGAGGTTATTTGTTTAAAAAGTTGTAAATTAGATTTGTGTCGATGGAGGTCACATGTGCATCTTCAATCTATTTTCATTTTCTTGCCTTTCTTTAAAAGTATATGATTTATACCATGCAAAACAAAATGAGGTGATCATATATATATATATATATATATGAATTGTGTTTTGCTCAATATTGCATACACATTTGATCAAAAATGAATTGATTGAATGCATACATGGGAAAAAAAATCATCATTCAAAGTTTGGAAAATAATGAAACATGTGATTATTGAAATGTAAAATATGAAATCCTTGATAACAAATTTCCTTCTAAAAAGAAGTGGCCATTCTTTTTGCCATCCATAATTTCTTATTTCATTTTATATTATTTGAAATGATGAAAAATCAAAATTCCCATTATAAATTTGAGGCTTATGTTCTTGTGTTTTCATAGGTGGTTTGTTCATTCGCCCTAATGAATGGATACATGTAACTTACTTGCTTATGGATTGCACACATGCAAGTTGAAAATGAACAATTCAAATAATATGTTGTGGGCTTGAAGTTTGCAATTCATATTACTTAAAAATTGATAAAACAAAGTTTGATGATTGTACTTTAATCAAATATACATAGTGTAATAAGGCATTACAAGTCAAAAAAATTAGAATTTTAGGAATAGTTTGAACAATTTATGATGTCAATTAATTTTGGTGGTGATGAGAAGAAAAGATTACAACATATTTTTGAATGGAATCAATGTGATGTGTCACCTAAATACCAAACCCAAATTGATAGTATGAAAGAAGAACAACTTATTGAAAAGAAACCAACAAGGGGGACTATTGAAGAACAAGAAGCTTTATTATGCACATTAGCGAAACAAATTGAAGAACGTGAACGTTTCATGAAACACATGCAAAGGATTGGGGAAGGAGATATTTATCGAATGCAGGTTGAAAAAGAAATACAACATAAAACTAAACAAATGAAAGTTTTACATAATCACATTTCACGTCAAAAGAGAAATTTACTTCCAAAATCAAACACCACAAAAACTTATAATTCTACATTCCAAGTTCAATCTAGTATGCATTCTAACCAAATATCTCAAAAAATCAAGCAATTGCTTGGACATGACCTTTTCAAACATCCAGCCCAAAAAAATCAAAATAAAAGATCACAACATCTAAATCAAAACAAGCAAATTTCTAGGGCTAATATCACACATCATGCACACAAAAAAGAACATGTAAACAAAATTGGTTGATCCATCCAAAAATAAACCCCACATCCAAGGTTGATTGTTGGACAATCATTCAATGCAAACACATGACATTTTGTATGGTCTTGGAAAATAAAATTTTGGCTATTGGATCATGCATATATAGTTAAGTTCTAATGATGTTATAATACTTTCCAAATATATCTTTTTAAAGAATTGTTCACAATACTCATTTGATGCCAAAAATATTTCATTACAAAATGCCTATTCACATGTTTTATGACTCTAGTTTATGGATGATTGTGTTCAATTTTTCAAGTTCTTTTACAACCCATAAATAAAAATGATTTTTTTGTGGGAAATAAAACAATTAAAATTATGAGTTTTTTTTTCAAACCATTAGCATGGTTCAAATAGCCATGTGTGAATCAAAATAATAATAATAATTGGCCAACAAATTTCAAAATCATAGTTCTATAAAACTTTCAACAAAAGAATTTTGAATAAATAATTGTAAGGAGTAGGTATTTCTAGTTTAATTTTTGCCATTTGGGACCAAAATGTTGTTTTAAGTCCTCATCACTAGAAATGACAATATAAAATTGTCATTTTATTTATTATGATTAAGTGGATAGCCCCTAGGTTTGCTTTCACTTAATTGCAACCATCACTAAAAATTATTAATAATTAAATTCTAAAAATTCATAAGATGTTCATTTGATTCAATAGATTATGAACTTTTTCCTCCTTAATATTGGTCCATTCAATAATGGTAATAAGTTTGTTTTACAACTTGACCTTTGTATTGTTAATTAATCCCAATATCTCCTTTGCACATGCAAGAGTGTTTGCATATTAGACATTCACAACATGTAATTTTGACCATCAAACTTGTCCATGAGTGGGTTCATAACCTATGAACTATTAATATCCACGTGGTAAGTTGTTCAATAAAAAATGAAAGAATATAATATAATGTCCAAGATAAGAACTTTGCAAATTACTACGTGCAAACGAGGTATTGTTTCATTTCCAACAAATCATATATATATATATATAGGATTTAAATTGCAAAATTAATCTTATAATGTGGTTATCTTAATAATAGCCACACTATTCCACACTTATATTGACTAATTACTTTTCAATTGAATGTGGTCAATTGTCTCTTGAGTTTTTTTCATTCATTGACAATTTATCATCTTGGACTACATGAAATGTCATCTCAATCTCCTAATGTAACAACTACCTTTTATCATCATGTCAATATTGCAATTTTAAATAAATTTTAAGACAACTTTCCAAAAAAAATTTGAAATTCAAAATCATAATTCAACATTGCTTATGTTCCTACCTATTTCAAAATTGTTAACATTTTCACCAGGCCATTGTTTGCACCAAAATACATTCAAATGCCTTCAATATATATTTGACATAATTGAATGACATTGAAAGAGAAACATTAATGTAGTTATGTAGAAATTATCCAATGTGAATTAAATTGGAATGATGAAATGTTGGGAACAAAGAATTGTTGTTCTATCTAATAATTTGTCACATTCATGTAGGACAATGG
>Ga0209208_10008399_pt1 | contig 13763 bp, 7 predicted proteins | sample S1TSphfallax_3_FD_187694 | JGI IMG/M metagenome (GOLD analysis project Ga0209208, IMG submission 187694) | Host-associated microbial communities from peat moss isolated from Minnesota, USA - S1T2_Fd - Sphagnum fallax MG (SPAdes) (version 2) | ecosystem: Host-associated > Plants > Peat moss >...
AAACCTAAAATATTTTTTACTTAATTGTTGATCAAAACTAATTGGAAGTCATTAAAAAAAAAACTTATTCTTGATCTCAAAAATTATAAAACCAAAAATAATTTTTAAATTACAAACCATAATTTGTAAACCATATCAATTTGAACCAAAAATTCTAATCTATTTTTAAAAAAAAGGAAAGATTGAATTAAAACCCTAAACCAACAATTTTTAAAAAAAATCAACAATACATTAAATTTAATGCATTTAGAATGAAAGTTATAGCAAAAACCGTAATTTACGATATAAATGTCGTACATAGACTTTAACACTAATTAAAAACCTAAAATTAGAATTGAAATCACAAACTTAAGTGGAAATTAATTTTAAAAAATACATGAATTTATATATATTAAAACCGTTGTATGCATTAAAAGCTTTAAATTGTATATGAACCTGAAACTTAAATTTTAATTGAACTTTCAATCTAAAGCTAAATTAAAATTTTAATGAAGAGAATAATTATTTAACCAAAAAATATAAACCTTAAATGTAACAATTAAAAAAAATTGGCCCCTATAATTAAACTTTAAAACATTAATCACGAAAATTTAAACAATATACTGAACATTAATCTCAAAATTGCACACCCTAATATGAACCACAAATTTTCTAAAGAAACTTAAATTAGAACTTAAGATTAAAATTGAATTAAAACCCTTAAAAATACATCAAACCAAACTTCCAAAGTGAAATTGAATTTAACACTAAATTAATTCACTGAAGAAACATGTTAAATTTTAAACATTGCATTGAAAGCCTAAAATGAATTTATACAAACCTAAAACTAAAATTTTAAAATCCTAATTGTGAATCAACATCAAGCTAAAGTTTTACATAGATGTACACACTAAAACCCCAAAAAAGGTACTGAACCTTTAAAGTCTAGATTATATTCATAAACAATATGGCTCAACACTTAAAATTGCATATAAAACTAACAAAATCCGAACAAAACCTAGTAAATCACCCTAGGAAAAAAATGAAAATTATTATACCTAAAATCCATCCCAAACCATGTTTACAATGGTGTCATGCATACAATGCAAATAGTAAGACTTAAATCATTTGAAGAAATTTAAATAATATGCGGAAACACTTTAAACAAAAAACTAAGTTTGAAACTCAAAGAAAAATGTCAATTTTTTTAATAAAGAGGTTGCATGTTCAACATGTATAAACAAAATTACACACTATGAATAAAAAAAATTGTGAACTAAAATAAAATCAATACTAAAAAAAATTCTATATATACATATGAACTAATTACACCCATGTTTTATTGATATAAGATAACTATGTACTATGTTGGACACATGGCATATACAACACTCATGTGGAATTATTCAACTTGACTAATGTGACTAAAATCAATTATCTAAATATGTTGATAATGACTATATTGATATTTTTGATGATATAACAATACTAAAAGTATACATTGTTTAATTTTTAGAAAATTTAATATTAGAAAAAGAAAAAGAATTTTTTTCATGTTTTCATTTATTGTTTTAAATTATTCACATAAAAGAAAATGGCAACATTTAAAATATAACAAAATGACATGTGAGCATGTAGAAGATCATAAAATATTTTTAAAATTTAAATTTATGAAAAATAAACACATAATAAATGTACATGTAAAACTTCAACTAATTTAATTTTTAAAATCTTGAAATTAAAAAGCTAAAAAAATTCTTTTACACAAAAGTAAACACAACTGAATTATAATTATATCATTATATCATCCTAAGATTTTTTAAATATATGTTTTAATACTATTATTTTATTTTATTTTTCCCATATAAAATATAAAAATATTTGAGTTTTTACCATTTGTTAAACTCAAAATAAAAATAAAAATTGGAATCATGAATTTAATGCAATTTAGGAATCCATGGTTCAATTAAAAATAGAAGTTATTATCATCATTAAATTATTTATACAATAATATATAAATATTCTTAAATTAAATTAATATTGTCATGTCAACTAGTAGTTTCAATCATTTCAACCACATAAACTAATCATTCTATTCATTCCAATCATCTTGGACAATCATTTTAGTAAAAGAAAATGGTCAAATTTTTGGCATAAACAACTAGTTTGATTTTATTAAGGACAATTTTTTCCATTGTCCATTGTGATTGAAATGTTAATCATGTAAACTAGCATAAGCAACCATATTATGTAATAGTAAATTTAAACAACAATTGACAATTCATTATATTTTACCATGTCATGTCATCAACACCACAATAGTTACCTTCCACACCATTGCCTTGTGCAAATGATAAACATGGCCTTATATATCTAAAAAGTTGAACAAAAATATTAAAACTTACCATTTAAAAAATGAAAATAATATGTATTAAACAAAAAATTATAGTTTTGAAAAATGAACAAAAAAGACTATCCAATTTTTTTTGGATCATACCTTTCAACTTCCCACTAATAGCAAATTGGCCAGCAAATACAAATTACCCAAACCACACCAAACAATGAAAACATTCCATGGATTTGCATTCTACAAAAAAATAATCAAACAAAACAACTCAAAATTGTTTTAAATAAAAAAACTCAAAACACAAATGTTTCAACCAACATCCCTCATTGCAAATTTTGATGGTATGTTCTCATCACAACACCTAGAAACTCCAAAATTTGCCTCTTTATTGAACTACATTATGTACAATTTCAAGAAACTTGGGAATTTAAAAAAATCAAATCAAATGAACAATGGTAACCCCATTAGACACATCAACTAGAAAAAAAATCATAAACAAAAAAAATCTCATTGCATACAACCACCTTTGTCAAACCACAAAACAAATCCACAACATCACTATCCATGTAGAAACCCATGAGTGAACATAAGCCAATAACTAAACATTTATCCATATATTCTTCATTTCTTGTCTTTTTTAATGATCTTTGTGGCTATGGGTGTGCCATGTTGAGGTTTACAAGACCTCTTTGAACTTTGGAAGCAATTGAACATAAAAAAAGCAGGAAGAAAATGAGCATGTTTAAATAACAAAATGTTTTTCAAAAATGCATTAGACACCCTTACTTTTAGACCCCATATCTTTTTCATTTCTTGTTTGTTTTGAGCGATTTGAAAAAGATGGGGGTTGTGCCAAATTGAATTTCACAAACCTATTTTGAACTCTAAAAGAAATTGAAAAATGTTCAAATATTTTAAGCTCCAAACACTTACCTTGTCAAACCAAACACTATTTGCAAATCTCATATCTTCTTATTTTTTGTCCACTTTGAGCCATCTTCATGGCGACGAGTATACAAAGTGGAGGTTCACAATACCTCTATAAAATCTAGAAGCAATCAAATTGTGTCCAAGGATTTTAAGCTCTTTAAGAATTTAAATGTTTAGACATTGACTTGTCTACCTTATCACTTCCAAGTATTTCTAAGCTAGAATGGACAAAAAATGGCACAATGGGATTCTGAGCTAAAAATACATTTTTGTAGTGTGTTTTTGACTATGACAAAAAATGAGATTGTTGAATGCATAAACCATATTTGAATTTTTAAAAATTGACCTTGGACAACCATTTTTTTAATGTTGATATCCATTGTTGATAGATGAAAAATGTTTCATTTTGATGCCAAAACAAATTTTAGAAAACTGGTGCATTCTAGGGCTTTCAAAGGTCCATTAAAATACATTACATGTTGTGAAATGGCAGGGAACTTGCATTTATAGTTCATCAACATATAATTGAATTTTGGGTAAAAAATATGTGTTACTCATTGAGGATTTTTGATTTAATAAGTCGATATGCATAATTTTTCAATATGCATAATTTTACTTCCAATGCTTTAAATGAAAAAGTCCCTCAACATTAGTTGTATTTTATCATTTTGATATATATAATTTTTCACTTAGTAAGTATAGTTATTTTTAATGTGTGAAAATCAAAAAAGTTTAAATAAATTTGTTCTTTAATTTGTCAGCTAGGTATTTGAACTTGGAAAGGTGTGGATAAAGTAACCCTTGTACATGCTTTTATGGACACTATTGTTTACAAATGCCTTTCCAACCACAAAAGAAATGACGACCAATCTCCTTTCCATGCACACAACCATGTCTATTAAAAAAAAAGATTGCTCGGAAAAACCAAAAAAAACGATCAACCAAAAAATAACCACAATTTTTCTCCTTCAATACATACAACCACATCAATTAGAAAAATGTTTCCTAAAAAAAGAAAAGAAAAAACCCCACCCTCCTACATTATGTTTCAAGTCATTTTTTAGTTTGATTCCAAAATGGAAGGATATCGGATATTAGTGCTTAAATTCATAGGGACATTGAACACCCGCTAATTAATTTTGTCCAATGTGTTGCCTAGGGCTATTTTTTGAACACTACATGATGAAATGCATTGTTTTTCATAGTTTGTGTCCCCCACAGTCAAAGCTTTAAAGATTAAAACTATTTTGACAATTGTTTTGATTATTAATGTTCTATTACCACCCACTAGTATTCAAAGAGAAGACTCCATGAGGATCACTAATAATCTTCACAATTAATCTACTTTCCAACAACTTTTTGACATTTACCACATGATTGATTTTTATTTTATTTTTGGTTTATTTATTTCACAAAACATCAATTGAAACATGCCTAAAACCATTTGGTGTTGCACTATTGCCCAAATAGTGCATTGGATAAAGCTTGTTAAGAGATGTTTAATGTCTTTCCTAAATTCAAAACTTTAGGGAAAAATAAAGACAAATTTTGTAATTTTGTCAATGCCATGATACCTTTCAAGCTTTTTTTTGGGAACCAATGGTGACTGCCATTTTGTTTCACATGTTTGTTTTGTTTTTTCTTTAAAAAAAATTGAGCAGATTTTTTTTAATGAAAAACCCATAGAACTACAGTGCTAAATAAAAAAACCACAACAAAGAAAGAAAACAAATCAATAACATTAGCCTCTTACACATATCAACAATAACCATATAAAATTTAGGAAAATGTTAAACAACCCCCAACAAGCATTGTTCCACATATTTGTTGCCTGACAATGCTTAGTGTTTTGCAAGCCATGCGATTCTACTATAAGTTTTGATTAGGCTGATTTTATTTTTTAAATGAATGAAAAATATGGATGTTATTATTTGTAGTTGAAAACTATGTTAATGGTTGGTACTTTTATTCTTTCTTGAGAGGTGTTAGATTTGAAATCAATGTTGAACAATAAAACATGTAAGACAAAAACAACCATTTTTACAAAACATGTAGAACAAGCAAAACTACTAAACATGGTTATACATATAACCACATTGGGTTGACACAAAAAAACAAACCTAAAAATGCATTGGACAAAACTCATTGGGAGTGTTTTGCATTTTTAGAAGAAATGGTAAACCACATCATTTGCTAATCCCTCAATTGCTTTCACACATTTTTGTTGAAGAGAAACAACAATAAAAACAAATTGACAAACACAACCCCACCAAATCTAGCACAAGCTCCTCTCCCCTCACCCCCATTCCCACCCCCCCAACCAAAACTTGTTCATTTTTAAAATAAAACTTATAAAACACTTGAAGAAAACTTGCAAAACATAGAACTTCCCCACATTGCCATCATCAAGAGTGTTGCCACACACCAATAAACACCAAACTCCCATCTTGTTCACAAGCCAAATTTTTTTGCCACGACCTTGCATCTTAATTAACCTTAAAAAAAAAAAAAATTGCCTAAGTGCAAACACCACCCTTCATTGCACCCCAATCACCCAGATTTCAATTTGATCAAAATTTGCTTGAACCACTCCAATGTAAATGATGCGATATAATGCAATGCCTTGAAAATGATAGCCCTTCCCCTATGGGAATAAGGCCCATCAAAATGATATATCCATTACCCAACACAATTCCATGAAAATGAATTAGACGTTTGGTAATAAATTTTCCTTCCTAACCCATTTTTGAAAAGCAGATTAAATTCCCGATTGGTCAAGCCTTTCAGAATCTCCAAACACAATAGTCAATTACTACCATATGTTCAATAATAGACAATTTAAGGCAACACAAAAATCTATCATCAAATTTGCCTTGTCCTAAAAGGGTGTTTGATCTGCTCGTTCCATAGTTTATCTGAAATCATGGGTACATGAGTTCTTCATGTTGAGGAGGAAAAAACCTTAAGTTATCAATCCTAAAATGCTAAACATGTTCATGATATAAACTATAAAAATAGAAAATATTAATTTTAATTAAGAAAACTCTATAGCTAGCTAATAATTGTAGGATTGTCAATACGATAGCTGATGATTATTAATAAGAGATTTGATCATCTACCCTTATGCATAACTGGTGGTTATTACCCAAAATATTTATAATCTAATCAGCAACCCAATTTATTAGGAAACCTACATGGTGATGATGAAAAAATCGGTAACAAAGCAACACTGATCAAAACGTATTAATAGCAAACCACTTGGACCAATCAAGAGCAGATGTTAGACACGCTCTGACTTTTTCCAGCCTCAACACATTGAGACAAATGTTGATCCTGAAGAGTAAAAATTGGATGAAAAAAATTCAGATCAGGAAATTGTTTTTGGCTCAGCATAATTGCATACTGTGCAGTGGCTAGTAAAGTGCGCAGAAATGCAGTTCTGATTGGCTCATCATAATGATTGGTCCAGGTGGTTTGCTATTAGTAGTCCCCCCTTACCTGTTTGCTGTCCTATTTTATGGGTAGGGTTGAAAACAAATAAATAACTGAACTTGGATGTGAAAAATAGTTTTACATGATCACTCCCGACAGTAAAATTTATTGCGAAAAAATCAAAATGTGTCGGTTTACCTCACGAAATTGGTATTTTCCTACCAAATTTGTGCAGCTTGCCGAGGCTGCGAAAAGGCGCAACACAGTTGTGCACCTCCCAAAAAAAAAAAGTGTAATAAATTGCACGTGATTGCGGCTGAGTATTTCTGATTGGTCGATCACAATGATTGGTCCAGGTGGTTTGCTATTAGCAAGTAGTCCGCCATGTATATGCAGTTCCAGTTTCAGTTTTATTGGTGGGGTTGCCCCCCCAAAAAAAAAAAGGAAAAACAGCGAAACGTAGACATTTAATTTTACTATCCAGAGTTACATACTGAGCACCGTTGGAGATGCTCTAAGTTCTGTAGAGGAAGACAAACGCGCAGCGAGTCACATTGTTCTGCCACAGGGTTTGATTGTGGATTTAGTGTAGGGTAAAACCCTAGGTCGACGACGGGGTAAACGCGTTTCAAGATGGGCAGATAGATGCTTTGCACGTCGCACCATGATTGCGTGTTTGATTCTTTTGGCAGGCGCGTTGTGGAAATAGTTTGCCGTTTCATTCATTTCCTTTTCTCTTTCGTCGGTAGTGTGATGGTCGTCGGTAAAAAAAAGCCGAACGCGTCTGCAAGGAAGTTCTTCAAGAAGGAGGATCTCGAAGAGTAGTGGAGCTGCTTGTCGTTGTTGTTGTTGTTGCGGCGAAGAAGGTGCCATAATTTCTTTCTTTCTTTCTCTGGATTTCTGTTTTGAGAATTTGCTGGATCCATTAGCGCTGGCGATGAGGCTAGATGTCGCCGGAAATTGCACTGGCGGTCTCTGGTGATCTTGAAGCTCCTTTCATTCATGCCACGGCCGAGGATGCGCAGGAGGAGCTCACGACAGTAGGAAACGAGCAAGAGAAGAGTGATCATTGTGTGGTTGAAATTCATAACTCCCAGAACAAACAAGAGGAGAAACAACAGTCGCGCGTGACACGAGAAAGGAACGCGGGATCGGGAGAGCGAGGAGAGGAGGAGGAGGAGGAGGAGGAGGAGGAGGAGACCGATCCTTCTGTCGACGATGACGAGGCTCGTTGTCTGCTTGAAACTGAGAAACAGTTGAACGGGGCACGGAAAAGGAACGGGAACCCGAGTGAGGAGGAGGAAGAGGAGGTAAATCCAGTGGAGGAAGAGGCGCGTTTTCTGCTTGAGATAGAGAAAAACAAGAAGCTGAAAGTGACTTTGCGGGAGTGGGAGAAGCGGTACAAGGTAGCACGGGAAAGGATCGAGAAGAAGAGTACTCGAGCCATCAACGCCAAAAACGAGTTGTACCAGTTGATAGGTTTTTACAGTGTGTTTCAAGGGGTGGTTCTTACTGCAGTCGCTCAGTCCAGCACCATCTTCTGCAAGCAATCTTGGGGCCCTGCCTCTCTGTCCCTGCTTGCTTCCATTGTCACCGTTCTCAGTGTCCATTCCAAGCTCATCAGTTACAGCGGGCTCAAAAGTTCTCTCGACCAAGAAATAAAAGACTCAAAGGTGAGTCCTCATGAGTATCCAGAGGAAGGTAAAGACACACAGAGAGACAGAGGCAGAGTTATATTGAAAGAGAGAAAATACTTGCCATGTCCTCGGGAAGCTCAAGAAGCTGATGAGAGCTTGATAGTCTTCCAGTTCATTGCATCTTCTATGGGATCCAAAAGAGCTTGATAGTCATCTGGCATTCTTCACATCCATATGAGATTGCAGAAACAGACCTTTGTCAGTCTTCCAGTTCTTCACATCTTCCTGAGATTTGAAAGAGCTTAATAGTCATTCATCTGCCATTCTTCACATCCATGATGAGATTGCAAAAACAGAGCTTGATAGTCTTCCAGCTTCATCTTCGTCTGTCACTCCTTGCTTGCTGTGAAAGATGAGATTGCAAAAACAGAGCTTGATTGTCTTCCTGTTCTTCACATCTTCCATGAGATCCAAAGAGTAGTCTTCCAGCTTCATTTTCATCTTCTTCAACTGATCGCCTGCTTGCTGTGAAAGATGAGGTTGAGAAGCAAGGATAAGACATAGATCAAGCAGCTGGAGTTGGAGCTGTTTGAACTGTAGTTTCATTGCAACTGTGAGGAAATACTACTAAAACAAAAGCTGAAAATTCGTTTGGGGGGGTTTTTTGCAACAGGTTTTGCATGAGCAGATTGGAGAGTTGAAGGCACGAGGAAAGAAATTTGACTTCAGGTGGTTCAAAGACAAATTGAGGTCAAAGGAGAAAGACAAGGACAAATCCAGAACCAAAACACAGAAATTGGAGAAGAGATACTACTGGGCTATTATTGCTGCTTTGCTTTTGTTTTCAGTCATCATCTTGCTGTGCTGCATCATTGTACTGTGTGACCCATCAGGTGACCCATCGAAGTGCAAAAGCTCGTCAAGCTCTTGTAAGCAACAAAAAAATGCATGTTTGGGATTTCTTTTTAATTCAGAATTTCTGTGGATTGTTTTTGGTTCCTGAGCAACCCTAATTATTGTTTTTTGCTTCTCACTGAATGCTGAATCCAAAATTGTAAAAGAAAGAACAATCGTTTTTTTTTTTGAAAAATGACAGACTAGAACACACTCATTTTTTGTGACTAGGTTCATGACTTTCTGAAAAGTTCAATTTGTGGTCAATTTCTTAAATGAGGTGTGTAGGCCAAAAATAAAGAAATATTGCAAATTAAAGTGTTGTGACAAAAGAAAGGTTGAAACCTTCAAGCATAAATAGGAGGGATTTCTCTAGAGAAAGAGCTACAAGCAAAGCCTTTTTTTTTCCATTCAATTGAAGTACTTTATTGCAAACTTTTTTGGACCCATCTTTGACAAGATCTCTCTCTCTCCTAACAATTGAAACATGTTCTTGCAGGAGAAAGGCGATTGTTTGCATTTCAAAGAGAGATTTGCTTTTGGATTTCAAGAGTGAATGACACAATGGGGAAATTGAACACAACATTGGTGAATGAAACTGACAAAATCCTTGTGGTATATGAAGTGACATCAAATGGAGCTCAAGCTCGATTGAAGGAGTTAAAACCAAAACCAGCAGCAGAGTCATCAGATAGTAATATTGCAAACTTAGTAACTAGTACCCCCACAGGAGAAACTAATGTTGTTGACAAACCTGACTTCTTAGTACAAAGTGCAGTTGACCCGAATGACTCATACAAGACACTCCGAGTGTGGCATGGTAAGGAAGCTGTATTGGGTGTGTCCACCGATGAGATGATTGACAACATCCAAATCATCATCAAATATGAAGGTGGAGGATTCACAAAAACTCCTGTAGCCAGGTACTCAAAAATATTGTGAAACAAAAAAAACCAACTTTAGAAATTTTGATTTTGTGTTTACTCAGAGGTCAAATTTGCACTTTGTTTTGTGTGTTATTATTTCTCCTTTAAAGTTTTGTCTTCGAGGTTTTTCTCACCAATATCATAAAATTATTATATTCTTTGTGTGTTTCCTTGTTTTTCAGGATGTGATTTGACATTTGACTTGATTTTTTTCATGCACTGAATTCATTCCATGAAATGTTTTGCTTTAATTTTGTTTCTTTTGTGTCCAGGGAAAATAAACGTGGGAAAGTTAAGAACAAGGTGAAGGAGGTGAAGAAGCATCTTGTTTCAAAATTTGGAGGAGCACAAGGGGATGACAATCCTCCTGGTGAGGAGCTATCTTCAAGACCTTTCAGTTGGGCCATCATCTTCAAGCCATTCTTCAAGAACCAAAAGACATAAAAGCACATACTGTTTCTGTAACTAATAACTTTGGTAAGTTTATGTGTACGTTTTATGCACAATAGTTTTGGCATTATATATGGTTTTTGGTTTATTTAAAACTAATCTAAACCACATTTCTAATCCATTATATAATATGTTTATTAGGAGTCTACTCAAGCTGCATTTTGTTTTGCAAAATCCATATGAAAGATTTTGACATGTTTTTTATTCTATGCTATAGTGGTCATTATCCTCACATATTCAAGTAGTATATGCTGAAGACATATATATGCATGAGACATCATTGTCTTCTTTCTTTTGTATCCTCGTTTATTGCAATGCACAGTTTTAAGAAAAATGTGATCTTCATCAATTTTGTAGATTCATTGCTCTTCACTCTTGGTCCATTTATTCTGTTGTGCTTAAAACTTTTATTAAGTGAGCATGGTTTTCAACTATTTCAGTACATGTAAATTAACGAAAAACACCCAATGTGGATATTTTGAAAAACAAGCAATTTCTGTGATATAAAGGGGAAGGTCTTATGAAAATCAATGCAAAATGTTCTTTACATGTTGACCTTATTGTTGAGGAAAAACCAGTGTTGGAGGAGTAATAGAAATTGCAGCAACCCTGCACTGGTTCTGAGAGTGGTTCTTAGGGTCCATAACCATGGTTATCAAAAAGTCATTATAACACTAAATACTAGGCTTGATGTCTTGAGATATTAGTCATGATTAGTGTATATGTAGGGTAGTGCTTTCAAGGACCAACTTGATGATTATAATGAAACATGAAAATCTATATGCTATTCTACCAAGTCTTGCAATAAAAAGTTTTTAAAAATGTGCATGTGGATAGTTTATTTATAAGTGTAAGATTGCTTATAAATGATCTAAGGATAAGAACATTGTCCCTCCTATGCCTCATAGTCTACAAGTGTTTAGGTTCACAATAACCTTTGCTTTGAGCTTTACAATGGGTATTGCCAACATGTGGGGAACATTTGAAAATGAGGGGAAGGACTTGATGATTATTATCTTGTCTTAGGCCTTTTGTTTTGGGAATCCCCAATCCAAGGGTTTTACCCTACACAAAGTATGATGTGACATGTCATCATGAGCTTAAACATACATAGATCACAAGTTGGTGAGAGCTAGAGTCACGATACATGTAAAGCACCTCTTGTTTTAAGGTGCCGATTGGTTTTGAAGAGGCATTGCTAATGTTTATAATATGCTTCTCACATACACTTAAGAAATTTGTCAAAATGTTTTACAAATTCTTAAATTACCAATCATAATTACAATGAATTTTGGTATTTTTAATGAGTTATTGCAAAAAAGGTGTCAAGATTACAATTGCAATTCTACATTCTAGACACTTGTTGCCACAACAAATCTCATTGTGATGAACACAAGACCATTTAGATCCATATCCTGACTTTAGCCCCAAATGCAACTCATCCATGGACCATTCATAGTGTCAAAGAGTTTGTTAAGTAGTGAAAATCCATGGCATTATGAAGGGTTTGTAAGCAATTACATGTGAGCATCACAAGTTCTTGTCCCTTGTGAAGTGCTTGCAGACAATTCATGTGTAAGGGCATCATAGGTTCTCACTCATGTTAAGTAGGGCTATTGCCCTCGTTTAATTTAAAAGGGTTCAAACATGTGTTTGTCACTTACCTTACACATCACATAAATAAGAAGAAATAGTTGAAGAGGGTGTCTTTCCTTCAACACATCACATAAATAACAAGAAATAGTTGAAGAAGGTGTCTCTCCTTCATTTTATTTGCATTCCTCCAAGCATACTTGCTAGGTTCTCATTTAAATTTTTTGGGATATGTTTCGCTTCCATTAATTACTTGCCTTTCAAATTGAATCAACATTCAAGTTTACCTCCATTTCCATTATAATTCAAAACTGCCATTATTCCAATGAATTTGTATTTGAACTTTGTTCCATATTATCACGTGCAAAAAACCCATTCCAAATGCATACATTTTTATGTTGGATATCAGGTGAAGTTCATGATGGAACATTTTGTTTTTCTAGTATTTTGCTTGCTTCACATTTGATAACAAAATACAAAATCTGCTAGAAAATACAAGTTCATTGGACATCTATATTCTTCTATGTGCAATGACGTCACCAAATACAATTTTGTAGGCAACCCTTAACATCAATAATGTTGATTCCTCAACAATCAAGGATCACACATTGTAACCTTGAGATTACCATTGATTTCCACCAATCCTTGTTGATGCATGTGGTCACCAACATCTTGCTACAACACATAACATGCCTCACTTCTTCCTTCAAAAACACCTTTACACAACCCCAAAGTGGATATTTCAACAACTTGAATCAAAGTCAATTTCATAAATGTTTGTCCATTTTGACCGAGGATTACAAGCAAGTGATCACAAGGATTTTACATAATTATTAATTAATTTGACATTTCCACATTAACAAATCTTTACATAGTTAAATGATCCAAACATTAACCTAATCCACCAATGTTTGTCAAATCTCAACATTTTTCCATAAAACATGCAACACCCTTCAACTTTTCCAAAGTTAACTTCGGACATACAACTTTAGCATTCTTGCAAAATTTTAATTAAACTCTTGTAAATATTTCTTGAATTGACATAGGAGTGGAGACTTTAAAAAAAAATTCTAGCCAAAAAAAAACTAGTATGTACATTAAAAAAACATTAGAATACAATACAATAGCTATTGCAATTGAAATGGTAGAAATCCATGAGCTATATGATACAAATGTTTAGCAACACTATATAATGAGTCTATCTAGACCACCCCCATTCATTTATTCATGAATGTGCTTAAAATCACACATGCAAAGCAAATGAATTGTAAATATGCATAATGTAGATGTAACTATCTAGTTGTTTATCAAACATTGAAACACTACCTCATTGTATTTATTGAACTTTTCTTTCTTGTTCACTTATTTGTTTTTTTTTTTCAATTGGTCAGTTTCAATTAAAGGTTGAACATTGGCATGGTTTTAAATTGCTCTCAACATCTTCGATAACATTTTAAAAACTTCCTCTATGGGTAATTACAAGTTAGTGTGGATCATTGTTGGCACATAAGGAGTCCATTTTGATCAAATTTTAACATTAAAAATTATGTCCCATAGACATCACCTTCTTACCAT
>Ga0209208_10008400_pt1 | contig 13762 bp, 8 predicted proteins | sample S1TSphfallax_3_FD_187694 | JGI IMG/M metagenome (GOLD analysis project Ga0209208, IMG submission 187694) | Host-associated microbial communities from peat moss isolated from Minnesota, USA - S1T2_Fd - Sphagnum fallax MG (SPAdes) (version 2) | ecosystem: Host-associated > Plants > Peat moss >...
CTCATCTGGGCTCCTGTAACTTCCTAGCAATGTGTGTGTGTGTGTGTATGTGTTTTTTTCCCCCCTTTTTCTCAAATTTTTGATGTAGCCAAACTGGCAAAAGAAACCAGAAGAAAATTTAGCCAAATTGCTGCAAACCACAAATGAAACCAACAAAATTTAGAAAAAACTGGATCCTTCTATGTTCTTGGCTAACTATTGGAACCTAGGATACAAATTTGGCTATTTTGAATTTTATTTCTAGAAATATTTTGAATTTGGGCCATTTTTTCCATGGAAAAAACTTTGTATAGGTGGAAATTAGATTTTTCACATGAAAACTTGGTGTGTGAAGAAAAAAAATCACTACTTCAAAATAGGCAAGTCTCCTTGATCTCATGTGATTCCTCTTGAATCGCGTACTACACATCCAACCCCTTATTCATGGGCTAGTTATTCATCCTTCTATTGCTTAGTGAGGGGGTGCAGCCACAGTTCTTTTTTTTTCCCCCTTCCAGAAGGGGGCATTTGATTAGCCCACCGCCAATATTTTTGGAACATGGGGCAACCCCCCAACATAGAAGCAATGCTTTGTCACACTTCCCTTTGGCACCCCACTTACAACTGATATCGATGGAAGTTAACTTCAAACTAGGTAGTGTGATTAGAGCTATTCCCAGACCACATTGAATACTTTAAACTCCTTTATGTGGGCAAGGGTGGTGACCGAAAAATTCTAATTTTGAGTAGTTCAAAGAAGGAACATGTGCATCATCAGACTCATGCTGACATAGAACATAAGGAATTTGTGTACAAAAGACGAAACTTGCACCACAAATGGGGACCATGGGTAGCCCTGTATCATAATTTAGCACATCCACTGTGTACGGTTTAGTTTCTCCCCCCATCCCCACCCATGAACCTGAAAGCATTGGTAGTAAAACTCACATGACTATTTTACATACAGACACACATACCCATTCTAGACAAGATCAATTTTAATTTCAAATAGATACCAATTACCTTCAATAAAATACACCATGTGCATGCATTGACAAGACCACCAATGCACACCACCTCCCCAAATTCAAAGGAAAAAACATAGTACAATTTTATCTAATGTCACATATTATTTGTCAGCAAGAAACAAAAGGAAATGCCATTGTCGAAAAGAAAGAGGCAACTTAACAATTGCTCATTTTTGTTCTATAGATTGTTTCATTAATGGTATTAGTGTGCAAAAGCAGTTGAAAGGTAAGAATATACATGAATTTCAAAGTGTAAACAAGCAAGAAATAAGGATTGGTAGAGGTCTATATCATGTTGTGATGATACCTTTGAAGCATTTGTGTACATCGAATGTACATGTTTGAAGATGGTTTAAAACATTAACATAAAATTAACTTTGTTCTAAAAGAGTAGTTAAAGAAAAATGTTCACAATGCTTTATTGCATAGGTATCCCATTGGCGTGTGGAATTTTTGAAGTTCAACAATCTACAAACAAAGTCTTGGAGAACAATTCTTAAAATTGTTGTAAAAGGTTATTATTGATAATTTTGGATAACATAGAATTCAATTTGGATGTTCATAATGTTTTGTTTGTTACAACTACAGTGTATTTCATGTTCCTGCAATAAAACTCTTCAAATAATCATCAAAGAAAAATATCTAATAATATATTAAATGTTGTGTAAAAGTCTTTTTGAGTTTTTAACCAACTTAAAAGTTACTTGTGCATATAACTTTTTTTTTAATAAAGGAGTGAAAAAGGATTTCCCTTTTTGCAAGTACATATTCATCATATAAACTTGATGAAAGAATGGTTCATATCAAAATTTCAAAAGCTTGTAACGGCAAAAACTTTTTGATTTTACCATGTGATTTATTTTTTATATTCATTAAGCTCAAAAAAGTTAGCTTTAGGTGTAGGCCACATGTGTAGAAAATAATCATGCAAAAAACATGTTTAATTGTCCATAGAAAATAATTTAGACATTTTTCATTTGGGTGCAAATGCATTCAAAGGAGGCAACTAGATTACTTTATAAAAGAAAAGTGACTAATTTCTTAATCCTTTTCATTTTTCATATGAAATTTTTTTGTATGAAATCTTTTGCAACTTGTGATTAAAAGTACATATAGTTGCCCCAATATGTCACATGTTTTGTGTTGGTCATTGTTGAATAAACATGAATTTTAAAAATGTGCAAATTTTGCGAGATTTTATATTTCATTTGGAAAAATTACCATAATTTTGAATCATACAAAAATATGTTAACTACTTTATATTTCAGTTTTTTGTATCATAAGTTACAACTTTGTTTTATATGTCATGTACATTACACCCATTTACATGTGGTAAAAGACTTTTAAAAATTTGAAAATTTGCAACATATTGTGAAATTCTAAACATTTCAAATTCCATAGCTTTAAAATTATGATTTGTTTTGAGTGTGAGTAATAGGTTACCATCATCTAAATTTTCTTACCATGGATTTTTTATATTAAAAGAATCCTTTCCTTAGTCCTACGCAAAATTGATTATTTTTGACACAATTATTGTTCCTTTGAGCATATTTGCACCCTTTATGTTTGTAAACCAAAATATTGATGGACAATCATGTATGCATGTGAAAACTTATGATCAACACACAAATTATTTTAATTTGGACTATTCATTTTTAAAAATTAACTTTGTTCTTTGCATATGCTATTTGCAAAAACTAGTGGAAAAAATCCTTGAGTCCTTATTTCTTTTTTCTGAATCCCAACCACGAAAGAAATACCCCATTAGAGTTCCTTAATGATTTAGTTTCAAAATTGAAGCTAATACCTAAAATAGTTGAAAATGGGTGTATTTGTTTTTAAATAATAATTTTTGAACTTCAATGAATTTAATTTTGAAGCATATGAATCAAAATACATTATTTTTTGCAATTCAACATTCACTCTTTGTGTTTACTTTATCATGTTTTCACCCAAATGATTTAGAGATTTTTGGATTATTATTGGAGATTCATTTTCATGTTTAGTCACCATTAACAAGGTTATGGAAGGAGGGACACAATTTTTACAATACAAAACGGATGTACATATGTGAATAAGGCATTTGAAAGGTTGAAAGGTACATATATAAAACATATCACCCTTTTGTGAAGGGAAAAGTGTTGGTAATTAGTTGTTCTTTGCAAAAAAATTGACATCAGTTTTTAGGTACAAGGGGTGATGATAATATTGATCACAAGGGTTTCATTAACTAGCCAATGGATTGTATTAAAAAATAATTTGAAGACATATTTTAATAATCTATAATTTTATTCGATTTATTTTGAATTTTCAATGATCTTGGTCATTGCAAAAAAATAAATTGAACTTGGAAGGCACCTCATCTAATTAATAGGTAAGATGAATATGGGTTATTATGATAACCACATGATTCATGAGTTGATTGAATGTACCTAATGATGTTTTGATTTAGACTATACATTTGATCATAGGCTGAAGTTTTATTGTAAGCATTATCCATTTGTGTCAACAGTTTTGAGATCTGGACTTATTTCACATCAGACTTTCCAAAGCATAAAAACATACAGGAAACATGTAATTTTACAACCCATGAATCACTGAATTCCTAAAGGTTGGCATATCCTTTGGTTTTCTTCAACATTGCATCTTTTGTAGGTGGCAAATGAAAAGTTTGATTTGTTCATAATCCATGGGTGTAAGCAATCATTCTTATTTGCCAATTGGAACTAAAAATTTATCCGCCTTCTCTGAAGTCTGTTAAAGGAAATCTGTTTTAAAATATAAATAAATTGCCTAAATTTTGCCCCTTGATTTTATGGAGGTGCGAGAAACCTGCTGCACTCAAAAAGGAAAGAAAGATTGTCCTCTCTTGCTTAATTCAAGGCAAATGTTTTTGTTGCTAGCAACAATAACAACAATACGTGGCCATTCGATCGTGCAAATTTGGAATTTAATCAAATTCCTATGCCATGTGTCCGATGAGAACAAACTCCACCACTATTTACATATTCTTGCTAGGCTCTATATGATCATGTTTGCAAGTATAGGTTTTAGCAGTATGAGTTGCACAACTATATATTGGCGAAAACAAAACAATTAGGTTTAAGGTTGAAAAATGAGAATATAAGCTTTGCGTACTGAATCTAGGTTAAAAAAACATTTATAGGACATCTCAACTTATAGACAATTTTAGGGTTCTAGGGTATTGGTGGTTCTTGCATAGATCCACAATCGTCAAGTAAAAAAAAGCTTCCCTTGTATAGTATGTGCTAGAGTAGATAGGAACTGGATCTCCATCTACTACCTAAGTTACCCATAGTTTAGGGTAGGTACATAAAACAATTGACACAAGTGATGTGAGGAACAAAATCTCTAAGTAAAATGATCTGTACATAACTCAAAATTCTTGTTAAAGACTGGCTTGTAATGTGTCACATGCAAAACTTATAAGCATAAGTTCATTAAGACAACTCTTTAAAAACATTCAAGGATGCATTTGAACAATCTCATTGACCACAATTGTTTTCTTTGCATCACTAGAGAGAAAGTCTTAGATGATGCTATTACAATAACATGAAAGTGTCAGGTTACTGTTCCAAACAATTTAATGCTCCCTTTCTAATGATCTAAGTTGCCATATAATTTTTCTTCATCCCTAAGCGTAAGCCTAATGCAAGAGCTGCTCCGCATATTTTTGTGGATACCTATTTTCTACACTAATCCTACAACCAACCATAGTCCTGATGTCGTATGCATGGTGTTTGTGTTTAAATTTTGAAAAGTAGGTGGACGGGTGATTGAAAATCCTCAAGAGAAATGAGCCAAAGTTGACTAGAGGTAGAAAATTTGGGGCATCCTGCCTAGTTCTTGCAACCCTCAGAAACTCACAGTCTAAATCTGGTGGAATTCTTACTTACTTTTTCCTCAAAATCTGGCAACTTTTGTGGATTTTTGTTTTCCCAAAGAAACCTTTTGTAGAACTGACACTGGATTCACTCACCAAAACAAAACACTATTATCGTGTTTATTACTCGTCAACAGAGCTAGGCATTTGTGGGCCAGTAGGCCGTTAAAAAGGCTACATAAGTGGCCCAGGAATTTTTTTTTTAAAAATGAGAGAAACGTAACTGACCGCATGACCAAAAGTTTTTTGTACCCGGGCAAACAGTACATATCGAAGTTTTTAAAGATTTAACTTAGCTGACCTCATGACCAAGTTTTTTGTAGCCGGGAAACCGTACGTATCCAAAGTATTTGCACCCGGGAAATCGTAGGTACTCAAGGCTTTTGTACCCGGCAAACCGTAGGTATCCAAAGTTTTCTTTTGGGTACCCGTACCGTTGCTGGGACGTTGCTCCCCCGGGGAACTGATGTTGTTGGGCGTCACTGAGGAGCAAGCGGTCGAGCCTCGAGGATGTGCCCGGCGGCTGCGGATAAGAGTCTCAAGAAGAAACTCAATCTTTTGACGGGCACACGTGGGTTGGAAAAAGAAGAAGAAGGAGATTTGGGCATTGATTGTGTGTGTTGGAGTTTGTAGATTGATCATCAGCCCAGCCGGGCGCCACCCTTATATTAAGCTCATGATGTGGAGAGCTTCTCATTGTCTCGACTACAACTTAGCTAGTTAAGGTCTCTTTCCATTTGGTTACTATTTACAACTACACCACCCAGCTGGTACAGCTCAAATTTGCTTTCAGGAGGAGGAAGATCTCATGATCACTGAGTGTTGAAATCAGTGGAGTCGAGTTTTCATTCTATCTCTGACAAGTGGGTTGCTCTTGTTTGAACTAGACGACTAGAGTCTTAACTTTCCTGGCTGCCTGGCTGGTTGGCTGGCTGCAGTACTGCAGCAGTTCTCTGGTGCAATCGGAACCTTCAATCACCATGGGGGTCGTACTCCGGCCGGTGAACAAGCGAACGGTTTCTCGTCCCAGTCCTTTGAGGTTGTTGAACAAGGTTCATCTGCTGCCGTTGTTAACGGTGGTGGTGATTCTCTTTGCGTCGTCTCAGGGTGCGTCTGCTTAATCTGACTAGTTCTAATCCTCTTCTAACCTTGTAATTAACTGCATCCCTGCCTGCCTGCCTGCCTGTGTGGTAGCTAGAGTTCCATAAAAGATTTTCTCGGTTCACTTGTCATGAAAGAATCGCGATTGACGTTTTTGCAGGCTGGCAGAGTGTAGTTGAGTCGGGAATTTATAATTTCTAACGTCCTTACGGTATACATGCTGATCTTCTACCTCAATACTTGAGAAAGATGCAGAGTAATGAAGAATGAGAGGAGAAGATGCAAATTCTAGTGCTGCTGCTACTTGTAACTTGGTGTTACCTGAAGTGTTTGAAATTCATTACTTGTCATGGGAAAAACGGTAGCTGGGATCAGAACAAATTATAGAGTTCAAATAGGGAGCAAATTAGTCTTAAGAAGGAAAGTAGAAAGAACGATGGGAGAAGAAGACCCGAGCTAAGTGATCATGCAGGTATCATGATCCTGAATTACTAGCAGTCATTTAGCGAAATCTAATTGAGTGATCAATCATAAATCAGTCCTACAAGCTGTTTTAAGATGACAGACCCAAGTCATGGATATCATGAAGAGCGTTTCGAAGGACAAAGATCACGAATAATATCGTTTTTCAGTTTGGCTTTCCAACAGTGTATTTGAAAATTCTCGTTCAAGATTCGAGAATGACCAGCTGTTTGTTTTTGCATGATTTGCATATGGATTAACGAGCGTTCATATATCATGTGTGGGATTTGAAAAAGAGTGTGAAGGTTGTAGTGTGCTACCCAATGTTTACATTTTCAAGACGTCCACTAATTTCGAGTTCGAATTGGGATAAGTGTATTCCTAGCTGCCTGCCTCTTCACCTGGGTTCAATGGATTCACTGATCTTGTCTAACTTCTTCGTGTTGGAGTGCTGGCCCTGCGGCTGACTTCATCTTCGTCTAGTGATTTCCAAGTTATTTAAAAAAAAAAAAAACACTCCAACTAGCTAGTCTTTGAAGAACCATAAATTGCACATTATGAATCCCAAGGCACAGTTTCCATTTCAGTGGGATTGTTGGGGTAGTACTCATGGGTATGAAGAGTCTGATATTGAATCCAGTTAATTTTGTGTATGAATTTCTCACTTACTACACTCTGAGCAGCTGAGCTACTCAAACAATTTTTTTCAATTTCGTCAATTCTGGAACGTCCGTTTTGCAGTTAGTGGACCTGGTATTAGACTTACGAAATGTCTTCAAGGTTTTAGCAAGTTCACAAGAAGTTCGAATTTATGATCACAAAATTTTCCACTCAACCATCCTAGTCCTGAGCTTCGGACCCATTTACGTTATCTGCTGCACTTCAAGCCACGATATGAGCGTTTTGTAAAGAGCTCCACTTGACAATTTCTGAATATCCTGGTGTTAATTTCAAGTGCTTGGCAAGTTTAATCTAATCCACGATATTCTAAACCATCTTAGGCATGCATGTAAATCAAATCTTATCACCGGCCTAATGCCGTTGACTTTCTATAACAAGATGAATTAGCTGCAGCTGGTGTACAAATTCTCCTACCCACATCCTTCAATCTGGGAAACCCATTCCTAGCTAGTAGGCAAAGGACTAATTCTCATACCCCACTCTCATAACCTTTGCAACCTCCTTATGAGTTCTTCACAAAACGAGTCAGGATATAGGAGAGCTGTCTGAAGCGATTTTTCGCTTGCAGCACAGATTAAGATAGTCATGTTAGACTAGCACCCAATGGCAATCTGCTTAAACCAGTAGCTAGGCGCTACCTAGTACTGGCACTACTTTTAGTCTCCTGCAGGAAGCTGAGCGAGGAACTTCCTCACTGCAGAGCCGCTATACGAGAGGGAGAAAGAGCTGATCATCTAGGAACAATTTAGCGCTGATCTAGTGACAGTTTTTCAATGATGCAGGAGTTAGTGGACGCTCTCTGCTGTGGACAAAAGCGGCGCATCTGTTCTATGCAGCTCGAATAGTACCTGATGTCATCCCAGCATTGGCACCCAACTTCAAGAATCTGCCAGTGGCTTTCAATCGTACTAAAGTGTTCGATGGGGAACACTTGGGCCTCAACACGACAGCAGTGGAACCGCATGTGGACGTAGACAAGCTGGAGACATACAAATCATTCCATGGCTACTACACACTGGCGCTGGTGGATCCTGACGCTCCCGGTCCCCAGAACCGCAGCTTGGCCCAAGTTATACACTGGCTTGTCACCGACATTCCTTACAACCTCTCAAAATCTGAAGGTAAATTCATTCATTCTACCACACTCCCCCTCCCTCCCCACTCTCGCTGCAAATTCTTTCTTTTCTGACTTGTACCATAAGAACAGGGGTTTCTTAATGCTGCAATTTGTGATCAGTTTGCATGCCCCCCAAAAAGTCATTCATTGAATTGTGTAAATCTCATTGGGGAATTTCATTTCTTTGGTTTGGCCACCCATCTCATTACTCTTCCAAACTAAGCACATCTTAACTAGGTGTGAGAACTCTCCCCTTCCTCCTATGTGTTGTGATCTATGTGTGTTTAGGAATGGGGTAAAGCCCACAAGTTGGGGCATTTTTAAATCGAGGGATATTACACCTATTTAAGTTCACAATTCTATTTCCCTTGGACCAAGTGATCTTAAGGAGTTGGGGGCAAGATTCCTCTTTTTTTTTAGGAGGGCTAAAATTCATGTGGATATATATAATAAGGTGTCTTCTAAATACACTAGAAATTATTATTGTCTCAGCAATGTGAGAGCCAAATAGGTTCCTAAGTTGATTTGGGGCTCTGACCATTGTCGGTTGGGTAAGTGCTTTGCTATGATATAACTGTGGGTAAATAACAGGTTAAATATATATATATATCCTACCCTGAACTGATATTTCTAACCCCTACCCAACACTGGTTCTAACAACTTGGTTCAATAATTCATCCCCGGTTACACCTTAGCCTGATCTATTATTATTACAGTTCTGAGAGTCTTAAGTTGATTTAGAGAGCACAGTTGAGGTGCCTTCTCGTTGATAACAAATAAGTTAATGGGGGAAATGCAGCAATATCTAGTGGCGGGACAGTGCTCGCATCATACTTACTTCCTACACCAATCATTGGCACACACCGATATACACTACTCCTGTTTGAGCAAGTAAGTACATACTACACATCTCCAAATTTGAATCAGAATCATAACCAAACCCTGAATTATTATTTTTTCAAGAACTAGACCAAGACTGGAAGCAAGGTTTCAATTTTTTTTGTGTGGAATCAAAACTTGAACTGAAACTATTTTAAATTCTTTTGAAGAACCCAGAACCAGATGTTCTTCACAAAAATCAAGAACCACCCAACACTGGTTTTTTCATATGCTTCCTAAATTTAATCAAAAAATTTAAGGGACACATCTTGATCAAAAGAGGATAAGATTACCATAACTACCAAAAGTTTTCCAAAAACCCAAATATTCCCAAAAGAGGCATAACAACACCCTTTTTCGTGATGCATTCAGATTGGTTCATTTGAGTTATCTATTGAGTTAAAACTTCTTATCAAATAATAAATTTATGACACCCAATAATGTGTGGTCATCTATAAGGCAAAGCCCCAAGGTGTTCCCAAAGTAAGGGGCCTAGGACAAGGTGGTAGCCAAGTTTGGCCCCACACTTGGGCAGAATCCCCGCACACGCATGGGTAAAGTGGGCCTTACCCATTGTAAAGCATGAAACAATTATATCATTCATGAACTTAAATATACCTAGATCAAGAGGGGGTGAGGTTTTTATTCCTACTTAGAGGTATAAAATTCCTCTCACTTTTAAAGAATAGCCGTAATATTCCTCCTCTTTTCTAGGAATGATCTGCTTTTTTCTTGGTCCAGAATTTAAGTAAACAAAAAGATTGTTAAGCCCAACATTGTCATTGGCAATATTGACATATACCATAGCTTAAGGTCAGTTTCCACATTGACAAAATGAATAATTAAACTTTTTCAAAAATTAATTAGTTTTTATGAATTTGAAATTGTTATTTTTTCATAATCTCCTATGAAGAATGAAGTTATTCACAGGGTAGCCTGCAATAATTATGATGATTTTCAACACCCCAACATCATTTTTGCACAAAAATTCATTTCACTATTTGAAGATTATTTAATGACAAAACAGACCCTAGGGTAAAGTATTGTCATGTAAGTCAATAGTTTGTCTATCTGAAAGACAATTTATCTCATGCTAGATCAAGTTTACTTGTGCAATTCCCAGAAGTTCAAACTCCAAACCACTTCATCAAGTTTTCCCTTGATTGTGTTTTGAGATTGTTTTAAGGAGATTGATGAAACATAACTTAGTTTGTGCTAATTTTGTTATTCTTGTGTACTGATGATGTTTGCAGCCAACTGCACCCTTCTTACCACCAGCACCTACCTCACGAATTTTTTTCAACATAACAACATGGGCCAAGGAATATAACCTAGGAGATCCTGTGGCTGGGGTCTTTTTCAGAGCAACAAAAGGTGAATATTGATCACCTTTAGGAAACCATGTAGAGGTTCAAAATTCAAACCTCAATAATACTGATTTAAGTAAATATGGTTCTTATTTCATTGATCAAGCTCTAAGCATGAATTTCAGCAGTGTATCAAGATATAAGTGAACAAGATTTCCCTTCACTTTCCTTCTTTAATGTGCTTCTTGTGACTGGTGAGGGCTCTGTAAAATAATTTGTTCCTTTGCCTCTTTGTGACTCTCTTTGGGTTTTGCTCATGTGGCTTGGACTTGGGTCCTCTCTCTTTGTTCTTCCTTTTCCCCCCTTTGCCGGATGCTTTGTTTAATGGAGCTTGCTAGGGTTTCATCACAAACAAGATTGTTTTCAAGCTTTCTCCCAAGACTCAATTTGTCACTATGTGGTGCCTCATGAAGTCCAACAACATATTTACTAGAGTTTTCTAGATTGGTATCTTGTATGCAGTGGGGGTCAAATAGGTATTAAAATAACCAGAATTAAGTCCATTGGTTTCATAAAATGGTATAATTATATGCCCTTTTCACTCTATTGACAGCATAATTTCTGAATTGTAGTCAAAGTGGTGATCATCCAGAGACTAATTTAGCCAAATTTGGCTACATATTAGATATAAAAGTAGAAAAAAACAGAATCCTTCTAAATTCTTGCCTACCCAGTGGAACTTATCATAAGAATCTGGCCATTTGGATTGATGTTTCTTCAAACTACGGTGAAGTTGGGCTATTTTTCCCATGAAAAATGGTTTGTGTAGGTCAAAATGAAAAGAGATGTCATTCTTTACTACTTATTGTAGTAGAAAGAACACCAATCCCTAGTACAAGAATCATTGCTCATTTAAATCTTAGCATGAAGAACACTTACTGATTCATAATTTAGAGGGCCATCTGCAACAGCACAAATAGGCGAATTTGGCGAGGGGTTCCTTTTTGGAGCAAGTAACCACATAATCTAAGTTGATCCTATTACTAGTCTGTTGAAAATGTGGAAATCAAACTAAATGCAATTTGCATAATTTGTAACACTAAAAGCCCATGCAAGCAAACAATAACATAATGAATATAGGTGCATGGAGTATATGAGCTTGTTTATTTTATTGATATGTACCCCACAACGCAAATGTAAACTCCAATTATGTACATTTTGTAATGAATATTTTTGTCACTTTTTAGAACAGTGAAAAGACCTTTTTATCCAAAGAATCTAGTGAAGCCACTGTTTTCATATTACTACTTTTTTGCAAAGCGTTTTCAGCATGCCAAAGGTCTTTCCAAATGGTATGCCGCCATTAAACATTTTATTGAAAAATGATGATGAGAGCCTATGTCACTTATTGAAAAGGATTGAGCTACAAACATACATAGGTGGTGGACAACTTACTTTTCTTCAATTTTTAATGTTGTGTGATATACTAGCATCCCAAAAGCAATGTAGCATTAAATGCTTAGGCTCTCTACAACCTGTCCAAAAAGATTTTTTAAATATGGTACAAGCAATGCCCTCCCCCTCTAAAATCCACATAGAAATGTGGAGAATTTTTTTCTTTTTTTTTGGATTTGTGCGAAATTTTGCACAAATAACTATGGCTGGTGGTGGATATTCAAAGCACCGATGTTGGCAAACTGGACCCAATTATCATTGTTCAACTTAGAATGGAGATGCTGGAAGCTTCAATAATCCAATAGAATCCTATTGCCAAAAGAAAATAGTGATGACTACCTAAGGGGGCCCATTTGATCCTTTGGGTACACCATAGTGGTCCCCAAAAGAGAAGTTAACTTAGAAAGTGGAAAAACACAGGATCAACTATAATTCCCAAGGCTGTAGTAAGAAATTGACAAATAGCATAGTACCTAGGCTGGCTAATTACTACTTAATCATTTTTGGAATTGCCAATTTTTTTGAAAAATACTTACATGCTATGCTGAAAATTTGCAAGAAGTTCTTAAACACACTAGCTTAGTTACTTATTACAGTGCCTAATTGTTAAATGTTATTATTCTTACTACCAAAAGTAAATGACAAAAATATTATTATTATCAGGCACCTTGCTGCCAAACAAGCTGAGGTACTCTAAGGTAATGATTTTACAATTTGTAACGCCCCTACAAGGAAGAAAATTATGACAACACATTTTCTATATCATGAATGTCAACATGCAACATAAGTTTCGTGCAAGAATGCCATAGTGTACACTATTTCACACATCTGTCTATGAAGTAAGGTAGTTTGTTTTGTCTTGGCATGCTGATATCTCCCAAACCATAGTGCTTCATGTTGTGCTCTTGGTACGTTCTGAAAACTCTCATTGAGTAAGGGTGCATCAACTTGGTTTGTCTGTTTGGAGTTCTCTGGTGTGGAAGCTATTGATTATTGAACCATTTTCTCAATGTAAATTAAATAAAATCGAAACTGAAAACTGTAATGGAATTTGGGGTTAGATTTGATTCTCACACATTGATGGCGACAATTTTTAGAAATCAGTGCTTAAAAAAACAGTTGAAATGTGGCGACTCACCCGTCCAGGACCAGAAAATATGGCAACTATCTTCAAACTTTTGGAAATTTTTGATAGAAAACTGGCCATTGTTTTCAAAAAGCAAAGAGAATAGGCAACGGAATCTTCCTGTCTCAGACTTTATTGGTTTCCAGGATGTGTGAATTCACCACAAACGAAACTCAAATATGCACTAAGGTAGGACTGCCCATCATCATCACTACCCTATGACCGAACACTTCTAGATCTTTGTCATCTGTGCTTCATTTTGAGTGGTTTAAAATGTTGTGAGAGCACTACATCAAGCTCTAGAAATCATCTTCGAAGTGCAAAGGAAAAGGAGTAATGGAAAAATAGCCAGAAGAAAAATAAGCTTTTCAACTTACAAATAGCGGTTTTTTTCCCTCTCTTTGGACCCCTCCTACTTTCGAAGCTTCTAACTTTCTCATTTCTTGTTCATTTTACAAATCATCTTTGGACTGTAATAGCAACAGAGCAACATACCAAGAATTTTTGGGGTGCTCAGGAACCGGCTTGTAGTGTTCTGTGGGTTGTTTTATCTCAGTTCTTGACCCCCCAACTTTTGGGGGCTGGGGTGGGTGGGGTGGGGGAGGCGGTGGCCATAACTTTCTCATTTCTAATCCATTCTTGAAAAAATCTAGTGCATTAGATGTGTCAAGACAAGGCATTTAAGTGTTGTTTGGACACCAGAAACAATGGAGCCCTTCCCTT
>Ga0209208_10008402_pt1 | contig 13758 bp, 3 predicted proteins | sample S1TSphfallax_3_FD_187694 | JGI IMG/M metagenome (GOLD analysis project Ga0209208, IMG submission 187694) | Host-associated microbial communities from peat moss isolated from Minnesota, USA - S1T2_Fd - Sphagnum fallax MG (SPAdes) (version 2) | ecosystem: Host-associated > Plants > Peat moss >...
TAAACATTGTAGAACTTCAAATGGTTTTTCCAACTAAAATTTGTTCCATTGTAAACTTAACATTTAATGAAGCTTTGGATGGATTGTGAATTGTGTTGTCAAGCTATGATGGTGTGAAGAAGCAAAGCTCATTGAAGTCCATGAGGGTTTGATGCATAATTAAAACCTTGGATTTGTTTTCAACCTTCCCATAGTTTCATGATTTTGATGGTTTGTATGTGCAAATAGTTTGTATCATCATGTGGATTAGTTGTTGTTTATTTTTTTCATTTGGCCCTAGGGCTTTCAAACGCACCTTAATACCCTTGTAGGAGTTCACTCAACCATTGTTTTTTGGGTGTCCAAGTCAACACAAAAGGGACATCCTTAAAAAAAATCCATGGTTTTGGAGGAATTTGTTATTTGTGTGGTGTGACAAACCTACACATCTTGCATTTCAATTTCTTGATGATGATGACAGATAATTCACAACATCATTTTTGTTTTTTAGTAGGTGGTCATGGTTTCCATGGCTATTGTCCAACAAATGTGATGAAATTGAGCTATTCACATGTTAAAAAAGTTGCGAGGCATTGGGTGTGAATCAGGAGGTTGCATGATAATTTTGTTGTCCAAAAACGATACCTTTGCATAGTGGATCTACCTTTCTCGGAAATGTAAATACCGGGTGGATCTTTGTGAAAACTCCATACATGCCAACATTGTAGTTATACCCAAATTTTTTAATCCATTGTAAATCGATGAACTATCCTATAAATAACATCTCCATCACATTCAAAGCCACATTAAACTTCACCAAGTTTGACCAAAAGCATAATGGTTTTCAACAAGCAACACAATGTGTGTGTTCATGATCCCAAATACCAACACAAAATGTGACCGCTAAAGTTGGAAGCATAAAGCTTATATGTATGAAATAGATGACAACCTAAAAACAAAGCTTGGATGTTCAACGGTGATGAAATATATTGTGAATGTTGTTGAATGAGAACAAAATGAGAATGCAACAAGGAGCATTCTCTAGCAAGTAACTCCCTTGTCACATCGAAACTCGGACTATCCCAAAATCCCAAACCCTAGGATCCTAGTGAAATGAATAGTTCAAGTTTTTAAAAATTATTTAAGGATGTCACAACCCTTTTTCCTAGGTGATGAATTGATGAATGTGAATTGATGAAATTTCACCAATAAAAAATTCTCTGTTACACCAAAGTACTTGACACATTAGAGGGTGTCAAAAACTTTGCTTATTTCAACAAAGATTAGCGCTAATAGCATAAGTGAAAATCAGCACTGATTGCTACGTGTGCATGTAATTGGCCTAGAACCCTTGCTGATGAGATTAGTGTTGATCTCTTGGAGGGTATTCATACACTTTTTTGGGGGACTTAAATAATAAGATAAGCGATTGATGTTTAGAAAGGGCATCAAAGTTAAATAGAGGATGATCTCCTCTCATTACTTCCTTTCAAATTACCCTTACCCTAATATCAGTCTCATCTTTAAATGTTGCAATGAAACTTTGTGAAAACATGAAGTTGGGATGTTGAAAACCTTCAAAATTATTTGGTGCTATGATCTGAATAATTTCACTATTAATATGGCAATACCATTGTAGACAATTAAAGATCATGAAAAAAATAAAATCCAAATTTAAACAACGAATTGAATTTTAGAAAACAAATAATTATTAGTTTTGTCAATGTGGAAACTGACCCTAGGGTATGGTAGGGTTGATCATAATAAGCTATTATTTCAAAGAAATAAGAGAAAGTTTGACACCCACTATTAAACAGAGCCAATTAACAAAAGAAGAAGTTTTGGGGTGGGGGATTGGGGGGGGAGAGAAGGACAACGGACAAATTATTTCGAATTTCAACTGCCAGCGCCCTTATTTATTTTATTGGTACCTACTACCTACCATGTGTCCCGCCTCGTTGTTGCCGCCATTGTAAAAACTGCATAAGCTCCATCGCCAGATTTCTTACAAGCATCGTCGATTCGTCCTCATCCAATGGCGTCAATGGTTGAATGGCAAAACTCGATGATTGGATATTGCCATAAGTGTACAGGCGTTTACGCAATGACTTTTCATGAGTGGCGAAAAGTGGCGATTACTGTCTCTTGAGATCCTGCGCCGATGGGAGTCGCTCGTGACAGAAAAAGAGAGAGAGAGAGAGTGAGAAGAGAGGTAGGCGGACACCGACAGACAGAGGAACGAGAATAAACCAGAGAAATGCGGGAGTGCTTGTGAGGAGAATAGCACCATCGATTCTGCGCTGACGGTGTCGGATGTCTCATAATGGTAGAGAAGTTTCAGCTTTCTGTAGACCAGATTTTGTGTAGGAATTTTTCTTTGTCAGTTTTCTTCAAGGATTTGGTCCCGATTTGGTTATCTGTTTGTGCAGTCCAAGAAGATCCATTCTCTTGCTCAAGGTTGGGAACCGAGTGTATGAATGAATGTTCTTATTAGGTACGTTTTTGCTTGATCTTTAACGTGCTGTGCGCAGTTTTCTTTTCTTTTTTTCTTTTTAAAAATTGTTTTTGTTGTGCACGTTCCGTTGTGTTTTTTTAGAACTTGCACTGTTTGCTCGCAGCTTGAGGTTTTTTCCTCTCTCTCTCTCTCGGCCGTTCCGTGAGGACCTTGTTTTATCCTGTGCAGCTTCTCGGCATTGAAGAGTGGAGTGTTTGTGGGAAGAAAACCTGGAGATTTTGATCATTTACAGCCCAAGATTCAGTGCTCGTTTCAGGCTAGGTGGAATCGAGCTCAATCGCGCAGTTTCGAGGATTGGGATTTTGTCAGGTAAAAGATTAAAGCGTGCTGCTATCTCTAAGACTTTACGTATGTTCAATTCCTGTTCTTTGTTTCGGATTTTCCATCTTCTTGAAACAACCGAAACGTTACAACTCCAAGTGTGTTTTTCTTGAAGAAAAACGTAGTTTTCTAAAGGCATTGCCAGGGAAATGTCGGGGTGTTCTTACTCGAAATTCAATCGGTCAAGTTGTGCACAGTAATGGAGCAGTTTCAACGAGAATCTGTTAATTTCACTCCAAGACGGACTTTTCTTTCTGTGCGTTACCAGTCTCTGAGTAGTACAGTCCTGCACGCAGAAGCTGTGCAGTTAAGTTTAGCTTTTCGTATTTCCGTTGAAACTTGAGTAGCGAGCTGAAATGTACTGCACCTGAGAAAACTAACATTCTGCAATTCACGATCCCATCCAGTTGCGACTGAAGCATCATAGTCTTTTGCTAATTACGTCCAGCATTTTCGTAGTCTTGTGAGCGATGAGCGATAGTCTGGAGTTCAAGTCTCGGAAGGAGCTCAAGGAGCTGTGTAACAATTTCGGCATCCGAACCGCCGGTGTGAAAGTAAGCATTTACGCTTTTCATGTGAGTCTTTGTTATTTGCATCATTCATCTGCTCCGATCAATGTCTCTTCTCGGTTTTCTACTTATCAGTAGTTCAGCATTTCTGCTTGGATGCGATCTCGCGACCTTTTGCCTCCGGTGTCGCGTGCTCTCATATGCTTATGCGATGTAAAATTGATGAAAGACGATGTGTTGACGAGGGGACAGCATGAGGATTTGGTTCGCCTCCTTCGCACCAAGGTACGGCCAAAGAATGAAGTACACAGGTATGTTTCAGTTCAGAGGTCTCCTGGTAGCACTGTGGTTAGGACATCTATCTTTCCATTAGGCTGCTGTGATCACAGCAGCTTTTCACTATGTTTTTCCAGCTAGGTGTGCTCATAGTCATCTCACAGCTCTATCTCTCACGAGCTATCAGAGCTGTGAGGGAAACTCTGACTCACGACATCTGTCCTTTTCATAAAAAAAAGTGTTCCCTGAATTCCTATCATGAATAATTACATATTTTCAATGCACTTGCAGCTCTCCAATGGAAAGTGACTGTCCCTGTGGCAAGAAACAAGACCCTATGTCAGGGGCTTTCCATTAGGATGCTGTGATCACAGCACATTGTGTGTAACTGTGATCACAGGACATTTTCTGGTTGAAATCTTTGGGTTTTTTCACTGAATGTAGATTCTCTATGATGTAAAGAGGCTGGAATTGAAGCTTGTATTGTCACAGATTGCCTACAGTCATAGAAAAAGTGAGGGTTTCACTTGCTGCAATCCATAGTAAGGACTTGAGAGCTCCCTGATCAAACTTCTTGATTCCATTGTAGTCTCCAGAAATTGTCTGAGCATTTATTGATTCCATTTTAGTCTCAAGATTCTGGGAATGCACGAATCATGTGTTGAGCAGGTCGGGCAGTTTGCGGGGAAACAGAAATGGTTCCATGAAAGATAGCCTTCCTAGGATGGAAAACCGTAACTCTGGTGGAAAAACTCCAAAGAAGTCAATCAATATTGGGCGAACTCTGGGGAATGTTCTACATGATGTACTGATTCTATTTCCCTTCCTGTTCTCTCTGTTGAAGTTTGCTGCATTGCAGTTGAAGCTCATAACAGTTTCATGAGCTTGAGTATTATCAAAATGGCCCTATTTGAGATTGACTCATTGCATCAGCAATGTGAATTATTCGCAGTTCCAAAATGATGCTTCTTTGTGTCTTCAACTGATGAACAAGGGGTTTCTGAGTAAAATACACCTCACCAAGATGATTTCCTTCAACTGCAGGCAAATGGTCTGTCAGCTGCAGAGAGGCGGACGAAGGAGGGCCTGAAAAAAGATGTCTCTCAACCTGTTAGTTCAAGTGCAAGGCTCTTGAGTCATGCAGATTTTCTAGCAGATGAAAATGGTCAAGATGCGTTCTTATCAGCAGACATTGACTCCCTTAGCAGTTTTGCAGAGCCTAGTGAGTGCTCTATTGATGATGTCCCCGATCCCTTTGAAACTGCTGAATTTGGGAACAACACAAGTTCAAAAGCACAGAAGTTTGAAGATCGATTTGATGATGCAGCCAAAAAATTTGTTGCAAGGGACACTTCAGCAGCCAGTGACTTATCTCTAGTAATCAGTGAACTATCTATATTTTCAATTCCTGATTGGGTAAGTATGTCTGTTGATGACCCTCCTCTACTTGATTGGGAGAGAAATGAATCAGTTCCAACAGGACATGTCTTGAGAGGAGATGAGTTCAGAGAAGTGCCTACCCCTGAGTGTATGGGGTCACCCAATTGTGGAGACATGGGGATGACAGAGGAGGATGCACCAGAGATCAGGTCTACCCTTGAACACGACATGGGGAATCTGACATTAACTGGTGATGGAGAAGGTCGAGATGTGACTAATTTGGCTACTTCTAGTCCTGCAGCAAAGAATGCCAAATTTGAGAAATTTTCAGAGGAAGAATATGTGACCTCAGAAATGCCCACTTCAGGGCTTTCTTTGCTTCCAACTGAGGAATCAGTTAGTCCTATGGTGGTGGAGGCCAGAGGTCATTTTCCTGCTGATTCGCTGGATTGCTTATGTAAAGAATTACAGGAAGACCACAAAGATACTCAGCTAGTGGTTGGCACTTCAGATGAGTGTGTTTTAAAGGATAATGGTGCATCTCAGGCGTGGCTTGAAACTGAAGCAAATCAGGAACAGAAAGATGGAGGGACAGACACTGATATGGAACTTAGTGCTGATGCACCTGCCAAGGCTTTTTCACTGCCAACCAACAGTCCCAAAGGTTTTGTTGAGTCTTATGAGGAGCCTGAATCTCTTGACTCAGAGTGGGCAGCAGAGTCTTTGCCAATGTCTATTCCTGAGCACACTGTATCCAATGATATAAAGGTATTTTACAAGACTTTGTCAGTTTTACGATAGATCTATGCATCATAGTTGTCAAATCACATGGAGCTTCATGTTTTGTTTTCTGATGTGCTTTTGAATATTGTTATATTGCTATGTGCCTTTGAAATCAGGGACACACTGGTGTGGAGAGAGAGGAGTATACCCCAAAGGTGGGGTTTCTACTTTCTCTGATTCTTTGGTGTGCTTGCTTATGTTGGAGGAGCAAGAATTGAAGATCTTACCCCACTGCAAATTGCATGGTATGTGAACACTTCAAAACATTTCCAGTTATGCTCTAATGCAAAGTATTCAATGTCTAGTATCATGAATAAGCTATGATTCCAAGCATGTTCTCCTCACTGATGATAGAATGGCCACTTGTTGGTAACAAAGCATGTTGAATGACATGGATGAGGCTTCTTTCAGAATTATCTAAGAATATGTTTTCTAAAACATATTTTTGCTGGGTATCTTTTGAGATTTCTTTGGCCTGCAACTATCACAGGTTCAAAATGGTCCATGCACTGCCTTGGTGCTGGACAAGCATTGAATCTTTCCACTTCTCTAAAGGCCTGGGGAGGCAAGGAGCCTGTGAGTATGGAGTGGTGGATCTAGCTCTACATATTGGAGCCCCTATACGCAAACTTCTTACATGTCCAGAAGTACCAAACCTGCTTCAAAGCTTTGCAGTGGCAAAGCTAGTAAAACGAAGTTGATATAATGAAGTCTTTATATGAAGTTAATGATGAAGTCCTTATATCAAGTTAATGCATATGTAATTTGCATGCTGATGACTATGTTCTTCTGAATTCTTTAGAAGGTTGTAGATTCTGAAAGCACCTAATACAGAAAGGCATGTACCTGGGTTTCATTGTGATATAAGGCATCCATCGTTTGAGGTACTCTTCAAGCAATTTTCCCAAATTATTTGGATTAGATTGTTGACACAGAAACCCTGTAAATAGTTTGCTTGTAATATATGAGGCCTGAAATTCTTATTGTAGAATGTTCCTGGTGGGCAACCTAAGTTCTATCTTTTTGAATACGAACTTCGATCTCATATACCTTCAGCATCTTGTCTCCACCCACAGTTCAGTTGGCAGTAGTTTTGACATGTGCATCATGATGTGGGAAGAACTTCTTCAGTGTTTGAAAGTTCAAGATAGTTTTTATTTACATCTTGATAGTTATTTTGTGGAATAAAAGTCTAAAGAGTGTTCTATTTAAATTTTTAATTCATTATTTGCTTTGTTTCCAATCAACTTTTCCTGTTCAGTATGATTCTATTCCTTTTCGTCATTTCATTTGTACCAGCTCTTTTCTTCCTGAAGCAACTAACATTCCATTTGACCGGAACACAAAGCCTTCCATCTGGATGTCCAGATACTTGGGGAGAGCTGTGGGCAGCTTTGGGAGATTTTGAAGAAGCTTGACAACTACTCTCTAGGTAAGGAGAACTCAACAAATAGACCTGGAAGCTGCAGTTATTTCATATTGAAGTGTGATAACAGCATATTGGAGGCAAGTTGCTCTCTTTTGATTATTTTGTGGTACCGACAAGCTCCAGAATTCAATAGGCCAGCACCTGATTAATAAACTGAACTTCGTGGGCTTGTGGAGTGTAGTGAATTTGCTTTCATGTAGCATGAGCTTGTGAGAGCAGTTATGTCATACCTTCTTTGCATGAATGTTTGATTGTGGATATCAACCAGGCAAGAGGGGCTGCTGGTCAAGCCTCCTAAATTTGTGGTTTGCATGATGACTAAATTGCACATCTCCAATGTTGAATGCATCTGAGCCAAGCCCAGGCGAGTACCAAAGTCATGGAGCTCATCAATACAAAAGTAAGTTGCTGGAGGCAATACATTGCAAAGGACATGTCCATGGCTTGAAGTAGGGGCTTGCAACCTTTTCAAGCTTGCAAGTTGAACATACAAGAATTCAATCTGTTTGACAAAAATGATTCTCTCATTAAGATTGTACCAATGTTTTTGCTTGTGCTAAGATCATCATACATCAAGTTGAGAGATTGCATCTTTGCCTCAAGACATTTTCTTTTTGGTTTTTGTGACTATTGGGCTGGTTATTAGTGCTACCTGGGAGGCAGGGAGATTTTAAGAGTCATGTCCTGTAGACACCTTTCCTTTCAAAAACTATCTCAACAAAACCATAACCATTTTCTGTTCATGGTTGAGGTAAGGAGGTTGGTTCAGTTCTCCCACAGTTGTTTTTAATCTAACCCTGATCTTAATCTGAAGGTTCAAGCCTGATGATCTTCAAGTTGGTGCATCTTCCACACCACAATGCTTTGGATGGTGGATGTGTATGACACTATCCACACAAACCCATCGGCAATGCATTGAGCATCCACATATTCACAAGGGAAAGTTTCTACATATTGCTGTTCAAGATGTGAAGTCTCTTCAATGGCAGGGGAAAGCATGGTACCTGGTATTCCTAGGTGATAATGGGTTGATGTTATCAATTGGTTTTTTACAGTGAAAATCCAATAACAAGCAAAGTGGAACTTATTGAAAAATTGAATTATTAATAAAATACTGGGCCAAAACCAAATGAGTGGATTCATTGAGATGTTTCATGAATTAGGTTAACCAAAAAAATCATAAACTTGGTCCACACACCTCCATTGGTCACACTGCATTCCTTTGTGTAAATAGTTCTTTACATAATAAATATCAAACAATTTCATCAAAAAATCAACACTAAAATGCATACCTAAGATAATGTTCAACTCTTGAATCATTTGACAATAGAACGTATCATAAACATTAAACAAGATATTTTCTTAATGTGAAACTAGATATGTTGTGATATAATAAATAAACCTATAGAATCAAATAAAGAATCACCAATAAATGGATAATTAATAATTTGTTTCAACCTGATTGTTTTCAAAGCATATCTATGGTCATTATGGCCACTTTAAAAAATGGCACAATTTTTTGAAAATTTTAAATATTTGTTATTATGCTAAATTTTTTGATTGGAAAGCTTGTTAGCAACTTTGTTACAAATATTTGAGCTACTATTTTGTAAGCCTATTCATGTGGATAATTCAACAATTGATGATTAAGTGATGTGTTTATCATTAAAAAATTTGGGTAACATTGACTATTTTTTATGTTAATTGATGAACAACCAAATAAAGAATTATGGATTCCATTGATTCATTCACAAAACTACCAATTATTGTATCAATGTTGATGAAAACAATCAAAGAGATTTGAAGTATGAATTTGAGAATTCAACTTTAAAAACAATAACTAAATAAAAACATAATAATTGGTTAAATTTTTAAAAAGAAAAGTCCAAAAGTAAGCATAAGACAACATAATGTTTGTCATTGAAATTCCAAGTTTTTACATTAAAAAATAATCTCAAGGATTTTAAAATTAAATTTTAAATCATGACATAAGAAAACAAAAAATCAAAACCCGACCCCAAGAAAACTATTACAAGATCCAAACCATAAGGTAATAATGCCTTGCATTAATATTGTGCCCTAAAATGAAGTTCACATTGATCTCCTATCACCATTTGCTTTACATAGACAAATTTAGTGTTCTTTAATGTAATAGTTTATTGTGAGTTGAAGTACAACCTTAAACACATGTGCCATAGATTTAAACAATATTTATTATTGGTAGCATAATGATGACAAGCATGTTTCACAAAGTAAACCAAATTAATGTCAAAATTAAATTAGTTTGTAAGCAGAAACACCTACAATTGTTAATGTATTGTTCTATTACATTTTCCCATATGAAAGAATTGAGTGTATGTTATGGTGACAAATTAATCACATAATATACAACTTTTGACAAATTTGCTATAAGTTTTTAATGACAATCTAAATCCTTATTAACAAGGGATTAAATGTGGTGAGGGATAGTTCACAAAATAAGCTAGTGTTAAAATAAGTTAGTCAACCAAAAAAATTCAAGAACCCATAAAATACAATCCTACTCACAGTAACTTTGAATTATCTTGTCTTTTGCCAAAATATGACTGTAAGGTAAAACCAAGAGGTGTTTTTGTCAAAGTGCTTATTTCAATGGTTGAAGATGCTTATATCTAAAGTTGCAAAACATATAAATTGGAGCCAATATAAACCCATAACATATGAAAGTTGATTGTCTTGTGTCATAAATTTGTAAAACTCTAAAAACATGCAAAAACAATGAGCTAATTATTGTGCAATTTGGCATAACTAATAAGCTCCTTGATATGGCTTAAGGAAAAATAGCCATGAAGATTGATAATAAAAAACATTTGAATGATAGTCATATGATTTTCATGGTATAAATAAAAAAGAACTTATTTGTTTACTCCAACAATTGTTTCAATCCAATCAAATTTCACAATTTGGCATCAATTGGAAAGTTGTCAAATACACATATATAACCATTCAAATTATAATATGAAAAACATGTGTTATTTTGCAACCATTGCAAAAGCAAAACATGTCACCTTGCCTTAAAATGTAAAATAAGTGACACTTTCCACAAACACATTTCAAAAAAGCCAAAGAAAATTGGGCACAAAGAAATTTGCATGTACTTGCATTTTATAAAACCATGTGCAATGTAATTCATGAAAAAATTGTGTAAGAAATTTGGAAGACATCTTCTACATACAAATAGAAAATATGTAATTAGATTTGTAAATCAAACATACAACATCATATTTATATATGTGAGAAATCCAAAAATGAAATCTATTTTTTCAACATTTGTAAATTAGATCTAATTTATTAATATAATTGAAAATAAATATGATTTGGAGATATGACTATAGTTATGATTTTCATCAAACTTCATGTTCATAAAATAAAGTAAGACTTTATATGTGTAATATGTGGTGCACCATTCCCATTGTGAAGTGCATGCAAAGGTGTTAAATGCCAAATTCTGTGTTAATCAACCAATGGTGTAAAAGTTTTGCTAGATTTATTGATATTGGTCAACCCTTGTAATTGTTGCATGTTTGCTCAAAATTAAAGTAGGAGATTCAATGCAAAATTTATGAATCCAAATATCATAGTTGTTGTGAAAGAAAGGTTAAAAATTATCTACACATATTTCAACATGAAGTTTAATATTTTTATAAAAGACTAATAAATACATGGTAGAGTTGAAAAATATTTGAAATAACATATATTTTGAATATTGTTTCAAAAATCTCCATTTGTTATAATAAGTTCAAAGCAACCATCAACTTATCCTTAAAGATGGAGAACAAAAATTTGTAAGAGTTGTCGTTGTTGGCCATTCATGATGAATTTGTTTATTGAATGATGTGTTAATGTCCATATGAAAGAAATGAAGGTGTGACTAAATTCCTTGTTCAAGGTGTTTACCACAATTGAAATTGTCATGCATAATGAAACATTAAGATCCCTTTTTCAAAAAAATCATGTGTACACATTAAAAGAAAATTATATGATCAAATGTTTGCACTTAACAAACTACCTATAAGTTGTCGGCTCATTTTTCAATAGGCACACAACTACGAACCATGGTGTAGTCCAACATGCACTGCAAAAACATCGGCCAGTGATCAAGGCCATGGAGGGGCTTGCTTTGATCAAGGCATTTCCAAACATCATTATGACAATAATTAACCCATTAATGAATTATAACAATCACACCTACACAAAAATATGAACAAATACCAACCTTCTCAATGTTCTTATGTACCAATTCAAAACAATTCATTCAATGGCAACATATTTGATTGTGAAATCAAAATCATGCACCATAATAACAAGATGATTTGTCCTTTTGCTATCTATGATGGAACAACAAAGAAACTTATAAAACAATGCAAAAATGAAGATTAATTTTTTTAATTTAAAAAAAAAAAAGATTGTCTTTGAATAAAAATGATTGGGAAATAACCTTTATAGAAATAACTTTTTATGGACATCAATAATGAATAATGCACCTAATGAAATGGGAAGAAATGACATTATACTAAAGGTCATTCACTAAATAGGCAATGTCCAATTCTTCTATTTTCAACTTCAATAATAGGTGGCTATTGAACAAGAATTAAGCTACAATTAATTGTACATAAATATGTATTTGTGATTGTTCAACTTTGATGGTAGATTTTGCAACTATTTTCATTGTGATTGTCCAACTTCAATAGTAGTTTCAACATGTTTTTTCATTGATGACTATTTAATTTCAACATAGTTTCAATAGTTATGTTCATTAATGCATGTTTAACTTCACTTTCCACAAGAGTATTGAATATAAATCGATTCAATTTCAAAACACCTATGCTTGATTGTACTCAACAACTTTCCTAACTAAGGGGTTGTTGGACAATAGTTAGAGATCTTAAATCACATCCCACAATGAAATTGAAAAATCAGGGATCATATTGATAATTTTATTTGGATATGACACATGTTGAAGGACCCAACATCAATGTTGATAAGTAACAATTGAACAAAGAGGGCCATCAATACACTATGTCATTGGTCATGAAACCTCATATGGACAAAACAAACACCCATTGTCTTCATTTATTCATTGTCATGATGTTATCAACTAAAAATTGTGCATTGAAAGTTCACAAAATCACAAATGCAAGGTGCCAAACCTTTCTATGTTTGTCAAACCAGTATGTAATAATCAACCTTCTATTTTAAGTGTGGATGTCAAAAGTAGAATGTCAATGTCCATCTTTCCTATCTTTGGTTACATCTTCTCACCATACTTTGCTTGAACTTTTTACTATTTTCTTTCTCAACATGTGACTAGGATCCCCATATAATGAAACTTCAAAGTGAATGATTATAAGGACTTGACACAACAACCTATGTTTTGAAAAAAATCAAATATGATAAAACCTCGTTGATTATCACTACATTGCCTAATGGCATACATAAGCATCAAAATGGTAACTTTCACCCAAGAAAGTTAAACAACATGACAAATAATTAGGTCATCAATTGGTCCATGTCAATTTGTTAGACATATCCATATTTATTTGATTTTTTCAATGCCAATTGCCAAAATGAAATGAGGAAGTTGAAATAGCTAGTTATCATTACTATACTTCCCCTAAAAGCATAATTATTACTAGGAAAAAAATGATATTTGTTGTATTATTTACCAATATATAATTGCAACCTATATTTGCAAAACATATTGTCTATATTGCATAATTTTTTTCTTCAAACAATTCAACTTCGTGCATGTTGAATTTGCATGTGCAAACTACCTTAATATTCCATTTAATTTAAACCAATGAAACATAAATGGAACACATTTTATGAAAGATTAATATAGTATCATTTTTTTAGAATACCAAATAGAACAATACTATGTGGCCATACAAATAAATTGCACATATAACACCAAAAGGGGATGTTGCCAACATATTTTATAATGCCAAAATGAAACATTCTAACTAGATTGCACAAAATGAGGTGGCACATTTCTAAAACTACTTTCCATCAACAAAAAAATCAATTTGACAATCTTCCTAATCAATTGTAATATTTTTCTTATTGCATGTTCTTTGTCATTATTATTTTGTTAAACATTAGAAAATGATGTACCGTTCACAATGCAACACTAACTTACTAGATACATGAAAAAAATCAATGTGTCTAATCAAAATCAATGCACACCACAAACAACCAATAAACAATCCAATCAATTTTTTAAAAAAAAGTAGTACCCATATCCCCATTAAAAACCCATCCATTAGTTTTACAAAAATAAGTTATGGTTTTACTTTCATATGAATTGCATATTTGTGAACATCTTTTTTCCATATTGGAACAAAACCTAGTATTAAATTGATTTTTAAAAATATAGTAAACATGCATGTTGAAAGGAATGCATCTTCATCTACAAGAAACCAAGTACCTATGATATTGCAGTGAAGCTCTCAAGCAAGTGAAATAAGTCTTTATGTGAGTTAGGCAACTTATGCCACCTTGCAATCAACAATGGCATTAAAATTTAC
>Ga0209208_10008403_pt1 | contig 13758 bp, 15 predicted proteins | sample S1TSphfallax_3_FD_187694 | JGI IMG/M metagenome (GOLD analysis project Ga0209208, IMG submission 187694) | Host-associated microbial communities from peat moss isolated from Minnesota, USA - S1T2_Fd - Sphagnum fallax MG (SPAdes) (version 2) | ecosystem: Host-associated > Plants > Peat moss >...
ATACGGGCTGTTGATGATGGGGTTTAGTGTCTTCTTCAATAAGTTCTTTTTCTTTTTCTTTTTTAAAAGCCTTGTGGGGAAGTTGGTTTAGTTAATGAAGGTGTGGTGATGGTGGTGGTGGTGATGTGGATGGTGGGTGGAGAAGAAGAAGAAAATTGTGTGTGCCAAAAATTATTAGAATCCAATAATGGCTACCCAACAAAACCTCTCTCCAGTCATAATACCCAAAAGCAATGTCCATAGAAATTTAAGTTGTAAATGGAATTTTTAAACACCCCTCCAAAAGTAATAATGGTTTTTGTAACTATTTTCATGATTATTATTATTATTGTTATTATTACTATTACTATTATGATGGCAGTTGGACTAAGAAAATTTTAGGGTTTTGAGAAGTAGATAGAATTTCCATACAATTGTGGTGAAAAAACATTCATACTGTGTAGGCAAAGCAATGTCTCTTAGGTCTTCTCCATGTATGGAGCATTGACATTTGTGAGAAGGATGTCAGATATCTTTTCTGGATGGCAAAACAATGACAATTTTTTTGCTGCAAATTAATGTGACACTATTTATCAATTCATATGTTGTGATAATGAAAAACAGATTTTCAAGGAATTTTTTCATTTGTGAATTTTTTTTATACACACAGAAGGTGGTTATGAAATCTGCATCCAAGCAGCAAAAGGGAGGGTTACGGTATCATTGGGCCAATGAGAGCCCGGGGTGGTACTTGGTGCTAATTAGTAAGGCCACCTGGTGGCTACTAGTTATGTAGATGGATGTGTTGTATGGTTAATAATATATGGACTTGCCACTGTCGCTAGTCTTATGGAGCGTAATGCCCTCATAACAGGGGTGGCGTTAAAGAGTGTCATATCCCCATGGATAGTGCTCACAAATGGGACAAAAATTACCAACACCCAAAATTGCAACAGACAGATTTTCATGGCAAGTGCTCAAAATGGGAAAAAAAATTACCTGACCCAGAACATTACAAATGAATGTTGTTCCAGAGCAATTGTTGTTGACATTCATCTACTTATGGGTCTGAACTGTTAAGCTGTCCGAGCTGCTGCAAGCTTGGAGACCAAGATACAACATAACCATGAGGTTTATACAGTTTGCTGATTGGCCATGTGTTTTCCACAATGAAACCACGACTGGTTTCAATCCAGGCCCCCTGTAGACCACCTGATGACTTCTGTTGGGTAGTTGAGTACTCAGTGGTTACATCTTGGGTAGTTGAGTGCATGACATTTGCAGCTTGGGTCTCCTCCTCAACTTTCAGCACCTGTTCATGTTTCCAGTTTGTTTCCCAGCATAATTCGGCAACAAGAAAACGGGATTTCTTAGGCATACACAATCTTCCAGCTTCAGCTTGGACACCAGCAGCTACAACGAGGAATGCTTCAACTGAAAGGATTTGAGCGCACCTTTCCTTATCAGAACTCGGTATTACGACAGGTGAGAGCCACTCAAGTTTTGGCACAATGTACCACATACTTCCACAATGATGTGGCAGGTAAGCAAACTCCGTCAAATCTTGTGTCCACCACCCCATCCAATGCTTCATGTTCAAGCTACTCTTGGCCGGAAGTTTTTCCCCATCACTTGCACTTGTTTGCTTCTGGTTCTTGTCATTCCCGATTGCAGTCACATCATTGTTGTTGTTGTTTTCCCCTGAACTGTGCAGCTCCTCAACTGTGTTTTCTGTCTCTGACTGATCTTTTGCAATCTGTGTGCTGTTGTTGCTGCAACCATTGTGTTCAGCTGAGTTGTGACTTGCAGTGTGGTAATACTGTTGAGAATTCAAGTAATGCCAGAGCTTGTACTCATAGAAGAGGTAACCTTTCAACAATGCATGTGGGATGACTTTCACAACCTGCTCCATCTCTGCAACTTGCTCTTGCAAATCAGCAGCTTCACTGGTAAGGGTCATCATGTTGCAGTCATCTGCTCCATATTCTTCAACTATTTCTGCCTCAATGTTTGAGTCAGAACTTCTGATCTCAGCTCCAGCTTCTTTGCCATAGAGATTCTGCAGCATGACAGCAGCACAAGGGTTGCTGGAAAGAGCAAGCTGATTGCAAAGCCTAGATTTGCGATCGAGCAAAGTCTCACCCACATGGGGACCAAGAAAGCAACCAAGGAACTCATCTGCATCCTTCACATAATCTAAAGCTCTTCCTCGTAAAGTGTTAACAACTTTCGTAGCTGCTGCATCAGCATCCTCCTTGTTAGCATTATTACTATTTCCTGTCTCATTCAAGATGGAGCAGCCATGTTCTTTGTCACTCTCTTTAGCATCTTTGCAGCTCCAGGCAGCATGATCAGGTGTTGTCATACCAAAAACTTCCCATGGCCCTGCATATAACAAATACTTCACAGAAACCTCCCAATGCTGCACCTCCAAATCATGCACAGCAGAGTTGTGATTGTTTGTGAGAGCTGCAGCTGAATCCTGAGCTGCTGGTGCTGCTGTTGCTGGTTTTGCTTGAAACAAGAAATCAAACTCACCAATTGTGGTGGTGATGCCCTTACCTAACCTTAAGCGTTCCAATTTCCGGAGTAGCTTCCTCTTGCGCTTTCCAAGCAACTCTGTGGGATTGTCTGTTGGCTCAATTCTTGAATTTACTCTCTCAGATGCTGCTGCTGAAGAAGACAGAGTTGCTTCCAAAACTGGCACAATTGGACAACTGCTTCTCGTATCAGCAGCGGGCACAACAAATCCTCCATCTGAAGAAGAAGACACTTGAAGAAGTTCTTCCCTCTCTGACAACAAACCTTGAGCCTGAGAAGTTTTAGTCACCGTTTGGAGTACTTGCTGTGATGTGAGCAGTTGATGAACATTGATGAGTGGTGAAAACCGCAACACATATTCAACACACAAGGCGAAATGGTCCCCTGTCAACACAAAACTCTCACAACAACAACAATAATATGTCTCAGGAGTTACTGTAATCACAGAGACTGAAAACCAAAGGATCTGAGTCAAAGAGAGATTTAACATTTTGAGTCTTAGAGTTTAGGGTTTAGGGCAATTCCCACTTGTTTAGAGTAACAGTCATCAGTGGAGGGAGGAAGAGGAGGAGAAAGCAGCAAGCACATACCCAATCGGTTACTTGGCCTGTGTGAAGAGAACCATGCCTCCACATCTGACACTCGTAGGCTCTTCAACCAAACTTTGGTGCTTGCCCACTGACTGTGACTTCCTCCCACCAAATCGGCACTTACAACTGGCAGCTTTCTCATTGTGACAATGGAAACAAAATCAAAAGACAAAATAAAATAGTAACTCACAGACAAGCTTGAACTAATCTCTGACGATGGGTTCCGTTGTTCAAGTGGTTAGTTCTTAATTGTACAAGTCATGTGTAGACAAAAAAAATTTGGCACAGGCACTTGTCCATGGCATGCAGGACTGATCTGTTTCTAGCCTTGATTGCGCTACTAGATTAAACCCTACTTGTCCCCTGTTTGTTGAACAATAGGAAGTGAGAGTAATTGCCCTTACCTCAACAGAGTTTGACAAAAGGGAGGGTCCAGCAATTATGAATCCAATGTCCCGCAGCAGCCTGCAGAACTCACACACACAATTGTTAGAAAATATTGTAGCAACTAGGGACAAACCCATGAACATTATCAATCCAATACAATTGTTGATGGCGGCACAAAGTGTGACTCCTTGTTGGCATAGTTTCTGTAGTTCATTGAAAGCTATTATACGTATGTCCATGGGGGGAATAAAAAGAGTAAGAGACATTGCAAAAATTTGCAGAGCATCTATGAATGACTATACTTGTGAGGTAATTTCTTGATAAATTGCAAGTGCTCCAGCATTTCTGCACGAGTAAGATCTTCTGTCAGCTCAGCCGCTGTTTGCTTCATATGTTCTTGAGATTCTGCACAACAACAACCAAGAAAAAACACTTCACTTGCCATGCCACAAACTTTAACCCTAAAAAATACATCTGCAACAAAGTTTGAATCCCTTCAAGAATCCTCCTCCAAATGTCAGTTCAGAAAAATAGTGATTTAGGGTTTGGTTTAGAGAAGAAGAAGAAGAGGAAGAAGAAGCAAAATTAGGGTTTGGTTTAGAGAAGAAGAAGAAGAGGAAGAAGAAGCAAAATTAGGGTTTGGTGGGAGTGAGTGAGTGAGTGAGTGAGTACATCTTCTCTCATTTTTGCTGCTTTCTTGAAGCCATCTTCCTCAGTCTACTAGTACACTGCAGATTTTCTTGATGTGTTCCAGATACCCAATTGCTTACCATGAGAATTTATGAGCAACTGCTGCTGCTGCATCTCTTGAAGCATAGAAGATGAAGTCACATCCAGTTCCACTTCTTTGATGATACCCACTTGTGACGCTGCATCAGCTTTGTTGTTGTTCTCTTCTTCTATGCCTGCAGGATTTGATGAGTTCTCAGACAACATTGTTCTAAAATCTCTCCTTGCAATTCCTAGACACAGTTTACTGCACACCCATGATCTCTCCTTCAACACACTTGCATGTTGTTGTTGCTGTTGTTGCACCCTATGAGACAAAAGCCCACAACTACCACCACCACCTTTCCTCTCCTCTCCTCTTCCTACACAAAAGTTTGCTGCAACTGTAAGGTCACAAGGAAGCCCAAAGCTGGTGTGATCCAATCTGGAAAGAGATCTCTTCAGCATTTCCTCTGGTTTTCTTGGTCAATTCCAGAGGAAACCAAAGCAAAAAAGGCACCTTCTTTGAACCTCAAAATCAGCCTCAATCAAAGCTTGCAGATTTGCAGAACATGGGAGATTCTGCTGATGATCTGCTGATAACTGGCTTGTTAGAATACCATAGTAATAACTTGGCAACCTGAACATTAATAATTTGTGTTGATTTTCAGAAAGTGTTGACACTTTTTTCATACTTTTTTTTCAAAGAATGAGTTGTATGAAGGAAAAGTAGGGAACATTTTTTGTATGTTCTGCAATATTCTACTTTTGAACATGGAATTTTCGATATAGAACAATTATTCAACATCTTCCATATTGAACTTGCCATGGAAACACTACTGTAACCCCAAAAAAGAATATATTAACCTCTGCAATTGCTTACAAACCAATGTCATGATGCTAATAAAGAGACCATTCAAATGTATTACATAACAAGAGAAAAATTGCTCAGTATACAAGGAGAAGAGAAAGACAAAGAGCAACCATCAAAGGAACACACGGTGTAATTACAATCCTCATTTTGTGCAAATCTGAATACATGGTCCCTTCAACTTGCTTGTGCACTTGCTGAATAGCCCAATGTTGCTTTACCCATGCCAATAACAAGTACAACACTCTTGTCCGTTTCTCAGTGAGCTGAAGATTCACAGTTCTACCTACCTTTTCCTCCGACAGAGGTGCAACAGGCAACAAAATGATGGAAGGTTTCCCAAGTAAATCACTATTTCGGTCCAGTCTGTGCATAAGTTTGTGTCAAAATTTCACCGTGCATAAACATGGTTTACAGCAACCTCACACCCATCTGCATTTAGTATCAAGAAGTCATCCCAAAAGGCAAGCAGTTAACCTCGACGACGTTTTCGAGGGGCACTCTTGTAAGTGCCACCTCTTAGAAGTGCGGCAGCGGCAGTGGCAGCAGCATCAGCTGAACCTGCATCCACATTCGTAGGGCCTACAGAAGCATCATTACTGTGCATATCTATGTCTTGATAAGGTTGGGTGGCATCTTGATCCACCAAGACTGCATGAGAAGCCTCCGGTTTATCCTCATGAACCTTCTTCAGCCCGTCTTCAAGTTCTGCTCTAGAGGTTGAGATAGCAGATCTGCTTGGTGGCTCTGGAATTAATGATCCTTGATTAGCTCCAATCACTTCATGGTCATTGTCATCACCAGTGTCACTCTCACTTTCTGTCTCACCTTCTGACTCATCTTCCCCTTGTCTGGGATCAGGGCTGTGAGTCACAAGTCCCCTCTCAGCCAACTGGTCCCGCAGCTTTCTGAGCATCCCTTTCTTGGAGTTCAAAACTGCCACACACTGGACCAAACAGCTTCACAAATTTTTAGTACTACATGCTTTCTGTATGTCTTGGGCTCCATGAGTGGCCCTGAGCCTTCTTAAATCCATATTCTGCTGAAAATGAAAGCTTGCTGGATTGATGTTCACTCACCCTTCTAATAAGGTATTCTTCAGATTGAACCTTCTCATTTTTGAAGCGCTCACTTTGTTCCTGAGAGGCTTTTGCTTCTTTTTGCATACGCTCAAAGTTGCGAGTTTTCCTCACAAGTTGCTCCTGCAGTCTTGACAAACTGTGGGTAGTTAGCACAGCAAAGAAAGTGGACCATGACTCTTGAAATTTTTGCATCATACATTCCAACACTTTCAGTTCAGCTTGGACTGATGAGCAGCACACATCCACCCAAAAGGATTTGTTTGCTCAAGTGGGGACCAGAGGTTGGCAGATCCATTGAATACGGTTGGGATGACTAAAAACTCTCACACTGAGATCACAATTTGCTTGCAGTAGAAATTCCAGCAAACCCAAAGTCACTGTCTGTGGATCAGTGGTGCTCCGAAGTGTCATGCTGGCATTCAGAACCACACCATTTTCCTTGTCCTCGATCCCAAACAATAACTGCACTCAACATCCACCCACATTCACAATCCCTCTGTCAACATGCAAAGTCTGTCTTGTTCTATCTAATATGAGTTCACTAATTTCCTCTTCCAAGTCAGAAAAGACAGAAAAAATAGGCAAAAGAAATTATAGACCTAAAGAATTCCAGTCGCAGATCCTGTGGAGTTTTGAGAAAGCATGTAGATAAAAGAGAAAGTACCTTTTTCTCATTGCCACTGCCACTGGACATGAAGGTATATTTGGAGTTTGGTTGCTGGTGGCTAAGATGGAGCTTTATATTATCCATAACCCACTTCATGTCCTTATCCCATGTATCCATCCTTCCACTGACATAGTCCTCTGAGCCTGTTACACACAGCCAGAATCACAGAAACACCAACCCTCCATCATCCACATGGATAGAAACGGCAATTGCCATAATGCAGACATTCATCATTTCAGATTTTTGTTTTGCCTTCAAACAAATGGTACACTAAGAGGTAATCCAGCAACTGTGAGTTCAAAATGTGGGTAGAGAACCCCCCCAAAAAAAACCAGAAGGGTCACCAATTGAAAGATATCACCACATACAGATCTCTCTCAAGAGAAGAAACCCAACCAACACTTATGATATGTCCACCTTGCATATCTTAATCCTTGCTTACATCCTTTGCAATTCATCTCTTTCCCTTCCTCTTGGACCCCCACAAGATCTAGTGACATCAATTGCAACCACTAAGAGGAAGCATTGCAAACCTTCCTTGGTCCCTGTGGAAACTGTGACAGTGCATCACAGCAAACCCTAGCTTGCAACAGATTTTATCGTTCATTGACAGAATTTTTCCACCATCAAAAGCATTGAGAAACAAACATATCCACTTGTTTTCCACCATTAAAATTGTTGAGAAATAAACATACCCAAATGTTTTCTTTCCATCATCAAAATTGTTGAAAACCAAACATACCCAATTGTTTCCCACCATCAAAACTATTGAGAAACCAACACAGCCAAATATTTCCCGCCACCAAAATTGTTGAGAAACAAACATACCCAAATGCTTTCCATCATCAAAATTGTTGAGAAACAAACATACCCAAGTCTTTCCCACCATCAAAATCGTTGAGAAACAAACACACCCAAATGCTTTCCATCATCAAAATTGTTGAGAAACAAACATACCCAAATGTTTCACATCATCCAAATTGTTCAGAGAAACAAACATACCCAAAATGTTTTCAATCATCAAAATTGTTGAGAAACAAACATATACACCCAAATGTTTTCCTCCATCAAAAAACTGTTTGAGAAACATACATACATAACATAAATACATACCTTCAAAAATCCACGCCTGAAGGCCATCGGACAATGCCAGAGAGAAAGTAGTTGGATTCCAAGTGCCCTTCACAAATAAAACCTTGTGGCCCACTGCTCCTTCCCATTTCACCTCCACAACTAGTTTTGTACAAGTTTCCCTGTCCACCACCTCCGCCATCTTTACAACAAGTGTGCTCTCTTGTCCTACATCTCTTTGATCTACCATCTCTTTTGCAACTCTCTTCTTCTACAATACAATCACCATCTAATTGGAATGCATCGGCCTTCTCTTGTTCCCGGCACAACCGAATTTTATGTGTAGTTCTTCATCTCTTACACTCCCATCAAACCCTAATTGTAAATCTAATTATAACCTTCTCTCTAGGATGGGCTCTCTAACTACCAAAAAAATAAAAAGGTACTCCCCCCTTACACTAAACAAAGGGTGTGTTGCCATTTTACATTCAACAATATCTTAAGCCAAAACAAGAATTATGGAAACACAAATGTTTCACCGTGCAAGAGTATAATCTTCAAAAAATCCTCCAAAAGAAACCAAAATCCTTCAAGATATTATTATAACTCTATAACTAATCTCAAGTTTCAACACAAGCCAAAATATATCATGTTTCAAAAATCTTCATATGAATATAAACCTATTTATCTAGGGGCCAAAATTCATTAAGCTATTATATATACTCTATAATGAATCTAAACACAATGAAAAAATGGTATCCTTGCCTTGGTAGGCAAGGCCAACAAACATGAAAAGTGTTTTATGATTTCATGAATGGCTTGTTTTTTTTTTTTTCAAACATGTGCATAATGGTAGGGGCATAAATTGGGGGACATAGTATAATGGTCCGTCCACTTTTAGAGTTTGTAAATGAAAAAATGTTTGGGTAATTAACACCTAATCAATAAAACCTTAATTTTGATCATGATCAAGTTGTGATGAAAAAATCTATTTTAATCTAAAGTTGAATATTTTACCATCTACAATTAAAATGTTTACATTTAATGATGATGTTAGGGTTTTAAACTAATGTGTTGTTGTGACATATGCGAACATTAAACACCATTTTTCAATAAATGAAATTCATCCATAATGTTCATTCATAATTATTACCTAAGTTTTAGTTTTTTTTAATTAAATGTTAATTAATTTTTAGTTAAATTTTAGTTAAATTCTAATTCTTATTTAAGTCCCAATTAATTTTTAGTTAAATCCCAATTAAGTTCTAATTAACTCCAAGTTAATTTTTAATTAAATCTTAATTAAGTCCTAGTTAATTTGTAATTAAAATTTAGCTAAATCCTAGTTAAATCTAATTAATTTTGAATTAATTTTTAGTTAAGTTTCAGTTAACTTATAATCAACTCCCAATTATGAAAGTTCTCAAAAAGTTTTCTTACTTGATGCACACATAGAAATCTCCTTGTAAGATTCCTTAAGTTAGGTCCCTAAAGGGGTATAAATAGGAGTAGGATCCTTTATTTTCTTCAATATATTCAACAATAATCTTAAGCACGATCTTGGACCCATAACCTTATCATGTTTTTTTTATGTTCATGTTTACATATGTTAGCATAATAAATATTCATTTTCATGTTTGTTTTGCACATCTCATGTTCTTGTTTTTAGTTCTTATGTTCTTGTTTTTTAATCACATAATTTTGTTGTATTCCTTGTTTGAAAAAATTAGATTTTGACCTTTCCTTTAACCCTTGTTCTCATGGTTTTTTGTGTCTTTGATAGTTGTTACCATCATCATGTGTCATTTATATTTTTTTGAATGATAATGTGATGATTATATTTTTGTTTCGAACAAGTTTTACAATCTTGAAATTAAAGTTGGAGGACTACAAAAGGATTGTAACAAAAGGAGATTTTGTATTGTGCAAGAACAAAAGCTTGGAAAACAAATCACTCATTAGGTTTCAAAGCAATGGCATTGAAAGCTTGATTATTGTAAACTTAAATACTATGCGGGATTTATATTATACGGGGTTGGGGCGTGGGGGGATTATATTTTATTTCTTTTTTTTCTTGTGTATGGTAAGAATGTCTTAGAAGGTGCAATAGTATTTCCCAAAATAAGGGGTTGCTTCAAACATGGCAATAAGCCCATGTCTAATGGATGAAGAACAATGGATGAAATTTCCAACCAACATTACTTGGGAAACTATATATATATATATGCATTCCCATGTCAGGTGTTTTATTTTAGTTATTTAATTAGGTCCCAATTAGGAATGAATGACAACTGCCCTTTATAAATGGCATATCTTTTGAAAATATAAAATATAATTAATTATTTATTAAAAAAAAACTAGAACAAAAACTCACCAATGTGTCTTTTACTTTCCATGTACCTAGGTTTTTCTATTCCAGGCCACCATACAACAAGATCTTTGAACCTGGAAGTTGCTAGACGGATCAAAGATACACAAATTTCAAAAACTTCTAAGATAGTTTGTGGAACAACAACAACCTTTTGTGCCATGGTAAAATAAACAAAAATGTTTGAATAAATCATTTCATTGTTAGAAAAAAGGCGTTTTACAATTGGGCTTGCAACTTAATTTTTGAATTGCATTAACCATTTATAACTCATTGTATTTTTACACCCATGAGTGTTACTTAACAAATTGCATGAATTGCAAGAGATGCAACTCATCATATATATGATATTTGCACTCTAATGCAACTCATTACAACTTTATTGCAACAACTCATTTTCAACCATTATGAGAACTATGATTGCAACCATAGCATCATGATGACATCATTTTTCATCCATTGATCAAAATTTAACAAGTGGCATTATGAAGATTTTATGGTGATTTAAAAAAAAATATTGATATCCATCATCCATTATGATTATTCATTTTAAATGGTCTTAAATTATGACACGTGACATAATCAAAAGTTGTCATGTGGCATTTTAATTGAATTTTGGAAACCAATAAATATATTAGTACTTGAGTAGGAAGGTAAAAGGGTAGGTGAACTAAAAAATAACCACATAATTTTTTAAACTTTGTTTTATGTTTTGCCTTTAACTTAAGTTTTTTTAAGGTTATCCCAACATGGCACATGTATTTTAATGTGAAAATACAAGAAAAAATGTTTCCTTTATATAGTTTGTGATATGAGATTTTGAAGACAAAGCATATGGGTTAAATCTTTTAGTTGCAGCCTACTTGCAATTGAGTTTTAATTACAAAAGACACATGCTTTGTGTTGAAATTTCTAATTAATCATTTGACATAATTATTTGAATTAAGTATCTGATAATTAATTCTCTAGATTGATTATTTTAATTAATTAATATAATTCCCAAAAACAAGTTAGTTAGTTAATTTAGATAATTAATTATTGAAGTACCTATCATATAATTAAATATCAAAAGAGTTATTTTAATGGTTGATTATTGGAATCCAAATAAAATTTAGTAATTATTCACCTAAATAAATAAAAATATATAGATTATTTGAATTAATTAATAAAACTAAAAAATTTGGTCAATGAGTTGAGATAATTATTTATTAGATATTTAATTATTAAATATTAATTATCTGATATTTAAGTATTATTTAAAATTGATTAATTAATTCAATTAATCTAGATAATATTTTTATTTATTTAGGCGAATAATTACTAATTCTTATTTGGATTCAAATAATCAATTATCAAAATAATTAATTTTGCAATATTAAATAATAAACATGAATTTGAACAAAAGACATCAAGGTATATAAAGACATATCCATATGTATAACCTTATTGATTTTTTAATAAAATATACATTTTTTTTTAAATTTCAAAAATTGTCTAAATTAAATTGATTAATTTAGATTAAGGCTAATTATTTAATCTAGATTCTAAATCATAGTAATTAAGTAAATTAAACCATAAATCAATATTTAATATGTAGTAAGTTAATTTTAAATATTAAATATTAAATATGCCACAAGATGTAACCTTTGTGGGTGATAAAGAACTATTCGCAAAAAAATCGAATGTTATCAATTCCATAGTTGCTCATGTACCTTAAAAAAATTCTAGGTATAGAAGCTTGAATACCTTGATGTACTTCCAATATAAATAGTTTTAATGTAATTTATGTAACATTGGGATCCAATTTGAGGTCTATAAATTCATATTTTATATGGATAGTGAATTGATAGTATTTTATTAGTGGCTAGGTAGTGACACCTAATAGCTATCCAATTGTAAAACAATGCCAATATTGTGGCCCCATAGTAGCACATATGTAATAACTAGTGGCACTTAAGTGGCCACATAATGACATAGTTGTGGCATAGTATTAGGTAATCAATAGGACGATAATGGCCATTTAGTGGCAACATAGTGGCCAACTAGCTACACAAACAAACTTCATAGTTGAAAATTGGTTACGAATATTATACCTCATAGACAATGGGAATGTAGACACATGGCATAATCACACGAACAAAAATTGTACACTAATTGTAGAAAAGTTGTTCAATGTGTAGATTGTTTTTAACAATCCTAACTTAGTTGCACATTATAATTACAATGCAACTCTTCAAAAAGTCAAACATAATTGACTACATGCATAAATACAATGCATATAAATTATCATATACGAAACACATTTAAAATTATGGTGCAATTACTGAACAACTAGCTTACTTTTTGATGTGGAAATTTAGTTATTAAATCATTATATTTATAAAGTGTATTTGCATAGAAGTTACACTTTGAAAGACATAGTTGCAACACAATTATATTTGAATGGTTTTTGAACTTTAGTTACAAGGCAATGTCTGCGGACATGATTTTTCATATTGTTTAAGTCACATCACTTTGTCCTTATTTGAAATCCCAAATGACTTCATAAGACTTGAAAGTTGATAGACAATTCCTAATTGTCTCTTATGGAAGGAAGGAACATAAGCATTAAAGTAGGTGTACAAGTGGAAATTTTGTTGCAAAAACAACATTAGGGTTGGTGGTGGTATTGATGCATATACACACACACACACACATATACACACATAAATTTTTTTTCCTTTTCCTTTCAAATTCCTCAAGTCGTTGCATTGACAAAGATCCCCTAACCAACATCATTTTACCTTAAATGGCAACCATCCTTGATGGGACTAAATGCTTTTTCTCTTAGAATAATATGTAGTTGTAGTGAGTTCCAAGAATCCAATCTCTAAATATGGCATCTTCTACCCTTTTCTTCCTTGTAATCTTGCAAATTCTCTAGAAATTTTCTCAAAAAATCTTTTGTTGAAATGCTAGACGTTTTTTTTTTTGGGTCACCACTTGGCAAAATTTCAAACAAAAAAAACACCTTCTAGTTTATTTGGTTTGTGAGAAATTTGGTGAACCAATGGAAATGTTAAGAAAAGGGGTTTTCACTTTTGTTTTTTTAATGTTCAATAAAATAGGATTATGTGTAAGCTTGAAAGATTTTATTTGTTCCTTTCCTTCACCCAATGGGGTTATTTGATTTAACACTTGTGATTTCTTTAATTTAATTAATTAATTCCCCCCAAGTGAAGTTTATCTTATGTGAAACATCTAACAATCAACATATAAGTGTTATTTACATAAAAGGTTTTAGTGCACAATAGGTACCTAGTTATGCACATTGTAGGCACCTATTTAATTTATAAGAAAAAGTTTGATTTTCAAGTATTGCTCACACCAGGGTGCATGTATGATGAAAAAAGTTTAGTGGAAATGAAATTAATATAATTAGAATAATCATATTAATGATTTTAATTACAATAAAAATACTATGAATATTTTGAATGTTAATTCAAAATATAAAT
>Ga0209208_10008404_pt1 | contig 13757 bp, 13 predicted proteins | sample S1TSphfallax_3_FD_187694 | JGI IMG/M metagenome (GOLD analysis project Ga0209208, IMG submission 187694) | Host-associated microbial communities from peat moss isolated from Minnesota, USA - S1T2_Fd - Sphagnum fallax MG (SPAdes) (version 2) | ecosystem: Host-associated > Plants > Peat moss >...
CTGAAACAAAGGTTGAAGTACCTAGACATGAGAAAAAAAGTTTCTTTCAAAATGAAAGATTCTGATTCTATTGAATCTAAATGTGATTGGGAGCCTCTTCCCTTCTATAGATGTGCCTAATTTCCTTTCAAGCAAATGGAATGTCAAGGTTACTTCAACCAATGCTGCTTCATTTTGATAATAAGTAATAGCCTAAGTGCAGAGCCTATTCCATTTCATGAAATCCTTTGCATAGGGTGGGCCCATATGGCAGGACCTCCCACCTGCACAGGCTCACCTCACTTATTACACTGGGTAATGCCCTGGCAACAGGGCATTACCCTACACCTTATACTGACTCAGCTTGTATTTTGATGAGGTGTTTGCAAGTGGCCTTTCATACAAAGACATTCTTGATGAATAGGAGTAGAATGATATTGATTGTATTGATCTGTAATGGGATGATTATCTTGCTGACCACCCAGACCATAACAGTAGTTTTATGATAGATCAAATCCATTGTTGTTCGTAAACAAAGGCTAATCTTATTTTGTTTAGCTTTGCGACTCAGATTGAACAATGCAACATCTCATGTTGGGTTTTTTCTTGGGTCAATTGTGTTTATGCTAGACAAAAGAAGGGGAGACATCATCAATGAAACCAACATATACAGCAAAAGCAGATGTGTTCAGCTTTGCAATGACTTGTTATGAAGTGGTCTCAGGGGAACTTCCATATACCAGTGACCTACCATGACAGTGTATCACAACAGCGAATCAATGAACTGGTCAGGGAAGGTGTGAGGCCTGAGTTGCCTGAAGATATAAACACAAGGTTATCCAGCCTCATCCAGAAGTGTTGGCAAACTGAAGCTTACATTTGAAAAGATTTGCTTCAATTTACAAGAGATGAAGGCCTTGGAAACTAAAGCTCAAGGGAGGCAGAAATTTCAAAAGTGGAAGAAAAGTAGGTGTACTATTAGCTAATTTAGTCTGGCTTCTTAACTACATATACTTATTAGAGTTAGTGGAAAGATATCCATTTAAAGGTACATATTGGTTTTAGAATAATTGCCTCATTCATGTGACTTTCATGTTTTGTAGATTTGGCTGGATTTCCAAATTTGAAAGTTGGAGTATAGACAATGTTTAGGCAGGCAAGTGATTACACTATCAGTAACATCATAATCCAATGGTAGATATGATCTTTTAAGAGCATTGTATAGGTTGACTACTCAAATGTTTTTCATAGCTTTTATCAACCTATCAATATTACAAAACATTTTTGTGTAGAACCTTGTAATTTCATTGAAAGTAGAAACTCAAATATAAATGTGAATTCACCATTTCTTCGTTTCCTACATTTAATTTTATCATTTTCATCTAATCAAGCTCCCACTATTTAACAAAAGAAATTATGATATGAATTATGATGAGTTAATGCTGAATATTTTTCATTGTGTTACTTATTAATTTGAGGTAATCCATTATGTGATGTACAACTAGTTGTGAATTGTCTTGTTACTATTCATTAGCAACGAGACCCAAAATAAAACTAGTTGTGAATTGGTTGTAAATGTCCTATTACTATTCATTAGCAACGAGACCCAAAATAAAACTAGTTGTGAATTGGTTTGAAATGTCATGTTACTATTCATTAGCAACAAGACCCAAAATAAAACTAGTTGTGAATTGGTTGTAAATGTCGTGTTACTATTCATTAGCAACGAGACCCAAAATAAAACTAGTTGTGAATTGGTTGTAAATGTCATGTTACTATTCATTAGCAACAAGACCCAAAATAAAAATAGATTTGGGAACTTTTGGCAAATCTATTTTGCCCCAACTTTGTAAGCCTATTTGTTCCCCTGACAGTCGAAGTCTTGAAAGAATTTTTGTGGGTCGAAAGCTTTAAATTAGTCACATTTTGGATTATTTTTATTTGTTTGAAGTATATTGGATTAGATTTAGATTTAAGACAATCATTTAAAAAGAAAAGTCCAACAAACATTGATGAACTTCAACATATGAAATACATTTGTGATGAAATAATACTCATCACAAAATATGACAAATTGCATACGTACTTCAAAACTAGGGTTGAGGGTGGAATCTGTTGGTGGAATTTTTTGTGGTCACTATTATTGATATACATCAATTGAATCTAGGGTCATTTGGAAGTTTAAATTTTTGGCTAAAAATTCATTCAAAATATGTGTTTTTTTCAGCAGTAAAAGCAAAATATTGTATGTATTCAAAGAAAAAACCAATACCAAATGAAAGAGAATGAGATTTTATAGTTGGGCACTACCTTTTTTTTTTAGATTTCTTTTCTTTAGTAATGTCTTATGAAGCACAAACATGAAGCTCTATGGCCGAAAAAAAATTGCACATTATGTTGTGTACATTATTTTTATTCAATCCTCTTCATCTAACTGTTGGATTGAAATACATTTTGATTTAAAGTGAAATTTGAATTCCAAAATGTTGTTGTGCACATTCTAAAGCTTTTTGCTTATGTATAGGATTGTCAAATGATGCCATCAAAATTTAAACTTATTGCGTACTATGATACTAATTAGACATCACCTTTTTTGGTGAAAATTAACTCACCCATAATGTGCTTTCACCTTACGGGGAAATGCCCCTCAATGGTTAGTAAAGCAACCTTAAACACGTGTAACATGTAACAATGATAAACATTAGTATAACACACGTAACTTGTGATCTATGTTACTAACTTATAAATGTTACAAGTTCCTTGTTAATATTATACTTGGGTAATGTTACTTGTTTCACTATTACATATTATGGTTTACGTTTGTTACATGGATTACATGTTACATTTAATTATTTATTAACATTACATGGTTTTACATGTGAATGTTGTTTGTTACTATTAATCACTACTAGAGTTCTTGTCATTTGCAACCAATCACTATAAAAGTGGCAAGCAACTAGATGTCATTTATAACTATCTCGGTCATGTTTGCCTAAACTTATACATACTTAAATTATTGTATTTAATATATTTACATAAGTTATATATAATAATATTATGTACCTCTAGTACTAAGGTTGACCCCTTAAATAAATATGGGTAAATAAAGTTAGGTTAACATATTTATGGCTAAACTAAATTAGATTGTATTTATTGTGGCTAGATTAAATTAGGATAAAATAAATATGGCTAAATTACATCATTAAATTAAATTAAAGTAAACCATGGTTTAAATATGTATTGCAAGTTTTCAAATTAGGCTAAAATATTTATGGCTAAACTAAATTAAGCTAAAACTATCAATGGTTAAACTAAATTAAATTAAACTAGTTATGACTGAACTAAATTATGTTAAAATTAAACCATGGTTTAAATATGTATTGAAAGTTTTCAAATTTTATTTGTCAAATATATTTAAATATTTTTTTTGGCAAGTAAAAATATTTTATTTTATTTTATTTGGAATCTTTTTCAGAAAATGTAAATTTGATTAAACAAATAAGCTATTCATAATCAATTAATATGATAATATTTAAATCTATTATAATTATAATGATAATCAATTATATATATACTCAATAGGTATTATATATTAATTTTTTATTATTTATGTTCAAATATTAATGTAAATAGGCTATACTAATTAACCTACAAATCTACATTTTAAGCTAATTACTAGTTTAAGCTATATAATCATATCATATTTTCATTAAGTAATCATAATTATTAAAAATATCCTTTCATCATCTTTGAAGTGCAAAAGAAAAGGAGTAATGAAAATTAAGAAAAAAAATAAGAAAAATAAGTTTTCCAAGTTACAAAACGTTTTTTTCTTTTTTCTTTGGACCCCTCCTACTTTCAAACCTCATAACATTCTTATTTCTTATTCATTTTAAACAATTTAAAGTTCTATAGGAGCGCCACCTGAAGTTCTACAAATCACGTTGGAACTATAATAGTAACAAAGCAACATAAAAGGAACTTTTTGGGTGTTTAAGAATTGGCTTTTGTAGTGTTCAATAGTTTTTTTTTGAGTTCTTGACCCCCTTTACTTTGGGAGGCCATAACTTTCTCATTTCTAATCCCTTTTTGACAATTCTTAGTGTCTTAGAACGCCAAGAGGAGGGCTTCAAGTTTTGTTTGGACACCAGAAACAATAGAGCCCTCCCCTGGTTGGTATACTATAATACAGTAGTTGCATGTAACGTGCAAGTAGGTTGGTTCATAAGGTTTGCAATGGAATGTTTTATCCCATGTCCTTTGGCTTCTAATTCTATTTGGCTCAGTATATAAGTAGGAGCAATAGCTATGTAATAGCCAAATGCCAAATGCCAGTGGGGATGAATGAATGAAATAAGCTTGACCTTTATGAAATGGTTAAACCTAAAAATGAAATCGGATTATTTAAACCTACCTATATAGCCTAAGCCTAGCTAGTTTTCAACCTTCTTACATGCCTCCATAAACCTTCCTATCTAATAGGGTTTAATAATTACCTACCTAGGCACCACATGTCAACATCTTATTAACCATAAATTGGAGGACTTAAATTTCATTAATTAATCTAAGTGGATGGGTTTTGATTGCCACGTGTCACCATATAATTAGCGTTAAAAATGAAAATGTGTCAAATGGTCAATGAACATTCCGCGGTGTGCCATGTGTCATCATATAATGGCATAAACTTTAATGATTAAGATTAACCCAATGATTTTTTATTTTGAAAACACAAAAATAATTAAATAATGAGACTTGTCCACAAGCTAGTTGTCTAATTTTTAAACATTTATCATATTTTGATTAATTGCATTGTAGTTGCAAGGAAAGTTGCACATAAGGTGCAACTACATTTGGATTGGTATGTATGGATGAACACGTATATTACCACCATATATACATGTTGCATACGTATTATCGCATGCAATTAAATGTTGTATACAACTTGTCTTAAGCAACTACACAAATTTGTAATTACATGTGTTGCATGCAACTGAGTTTTAGTTACAAATGACATTTACGAATCCCAAAATTTCTACTAATGAATGTAAGCTATAATTAGTTTTTAATGTACTTGGGTTACATGTTAATGTTTTTTATTACTCGTTAATTTACTGCATATTTATATTACTTACAATGCATATGCACCCTTTATACCTTAAGTATTATGTCACTGCCTAATTAAAGACAAAAATAAACAAGTTTGAAGATTATAACTTTATTTTATCAAAAGGTAAAAGGTGAAAAAAAATCTTTTTAATTTTGCATCTATGAGTGGCCACAAGTCTATTTGACCTTTCCAACATGTGCTTTCAATCCTTGGATAATAGCCATCGTTGTTATTCAATATGCGCCCCTTTAAAACTAGTACCTCTACATGTTATGAAACAATTGTGCTTCAAAATTAATATGTCAACAAACATAAATAGAATCATCAACCCAAAAGCATCCAAGTAACAACTTACAAATGTTGTTCACACGTAGATTGGATTATGTTTCAATTTCTAACTATAGTCTATTGCCAAAACCAACATTAAAAGAACAATTTGAACAATAACAAAGAATCATACAAAATATTCAGAAATGAATGCATTGACCACCTACCATGTAACATCCCATGTGAACTTCACTTACATGGGTAGTTTAAATTACAAGATGTGTGATAACAATATGCCAACTCTAAACCCTAAACTTGAAAATGAGAAGAAGAAGACTACCCAAAAAAAACACAAGATCAATTTAGGGTTTTAATCAAAGTTAGCTTCCTCTAAGGGTGTTTAGCTCAATGCCCAATTGTTCTCTTCCTCAACAACTAAATGCCTCTTAAAGCTCTACCTTCCAAAATAGTTTCATCATAACCTACAAAAATGCAGGACATTGCAAGAGAAGACTCCATGCACAATAACATACATTAATTATATTGGATTATAAGTCCCACCACATTGCAATTATATTATGTTATACACCACTACATTACAATTACATTACATGAAATGTCATTAACATACACGCTAAAAGAAGCATCATCTCAATTTTGTATACATACATATTAATGTAACATGTAACATAACATATTGTCTAGAAATGCTATGGGCATTAAAACATGTATCCTTAGTTTTTTCTTACAAGGGGCATTACATATTTTGACATTTGTTGTCCTATTTTGCGCAAAATAGCTAGGGGCCTTGGGTGTTTTACATGGGGTTATAGGGTTAGAAATGGTTGGGAGGGCAAGTTACTTACTCATTTTAGTAACCCTCTTGCCCTTTTTTAAAGTCTTCTATGAATTCCTACCTTGATTCTTGTTCCAAATGTCATCCAAGATGGCTTGTTGTGCTTCTACATTTGTTACAACAATTGTAGCACTAGGATCAAATTGTGTGTCCCCTGCAAGCGAAACATTTGGAGGAACATAATCCCTACTTTCATCAACAACACCAAACTCGTCAACAAAGTCGTGGATGATCATGCTTTCAATTTCTCATGCTAAGACTTGAAGCCATATCCCTTATAATGCACAACATCAAACATTGTTATAGAAAAACGTTCCTATTAAATGGTTCATGTTTGTTACATATCCAATAACATAGGCAAGTTACAAAAGGGGAAAAAATATGCGCATTTACATACTAATCTAAGGGCATAGGCATATGTAACTCACCAACTATCCTAATAAAGAAGATTGTGTCCCTTGGCTCTTCACATAGGTGGCAAAGTTTGCAACAACTTGATGCCCTCATTCCTAGTCATTTGTTTGATTATGCACCTTCAAAATACAAAACTCCACCTTCATGAAGTCCTCGAAATTCCCATCACTTGGCTTCAAGCCTTTAGAAATAGCCCATGCTCTTTGCACATTCTTTGAAAATTGCAAAGTTGAGGGGTTATCATGGTGCCCTAGTATCAATTCAAAGTGAATGGTCCTCTTCTCCTTAAGTATGTACAAGGACCAATGGTTCCAAGTCAAATAAAAGGCAATCCTAGTATTACAAGAATTTGTATGGTTTTTGAAAATTTTCTTCCCCCACATAACCACCCCTCCCCTACTTCTAACATCGTTATTTAAACAAGAAAAGGGTTGTGAAGTCAACAACAAATATCCACTCCTATTCAATGTTACAATCATTGCAAATGTGTGTACAAGCATGAAATCAAGCCATGTGTCACTTAATTGTGCCTAAAAATGAATGAGGTCTTCAACATCATTAAAACCAATGTCGGTTTCCATGTTTTTGAAACCCTTGAAGAAATCAATGTAATTAGTTGTTTCCATGTTCACACCTTTTCTTTTGTTCATTCAATATATCATCAACCCTACAAAGCAATTCAAGACATTAGTCTATAATGTGAAATAACTACATTATATGGTGGGAAACTAATTAGCAAGTTACATAATAAGTCATGTAACATGGTTATAATCAATGAATACATTACAAAGAGGAGTTGTAACGTGAAGGGATAACAATGTTGGAATTGATGGTAGAAATTGGAGGCACCTCAATAGAGGATGGGGTAGATACCTTATGAATGGGGGAGTTAGTGCTTGAACAGAAGGTGGAACTGTACCTTAGCAAGTAGTGGTTCTAACACCTCTATAAGGGTTGGTGTTTGTACATCAATAGGGATTAGATATAAGATTTTGGCAAATAGTAGCATTGGGATGTTACTATGGGGTTCCATGGCCATTTGTGCAAGGGAGGGATTTGGCACTTTTAATGAAGCTAGTGCTTTCATCGCAATAAGTGAATCAATTAGGGGGGGGAGAGGGGGGGGTTCAATATCATGGGATGCAACTATTGTAGATGGGGGTAGTGGTTGAATTAGAAACAACCTTTTGGAAACAATAGTTGACAGACTAAGAATAGGTGGAGATTTTTGTTCAATTGGGATGGGGTTGGCAAAACTTATTCATCTATTGTAGCGAATTGATGAGTAAGGTTTTTGGGGGGTAGTTTACAAAGGTGGTGAACTCAAACACTTGACATGGCATGTAACCTAGTTCAAATCTAGTTGGCTACAAGTTACCCCTCCTAATTGGTTGAAAGGTGGTATTTGGTTTAGGTCAAATTCTGGTGGGAACTGGGATAATGGCAATATTGTTTTAGATGCAATAGATAAAGTTAGGATAGTCACCTTTGTTGTTGTTGTTGGGTTAGGGGAGGTAACATGTTTTACGGGTGATATTGCCATAACACCACTAGTGCCACATTTTGTCCCAATTTCTTGAGGTGTTTGATGGTCACCTCTTCCCATCCCCTTGTCAATAATATGTTGATTATCATGTCTAGATGTGTTAACCTTGATATGCACCTTCAACTTGACTTGCAACACAGAGAGTGGAAAAAGTTTTTTTCGTAGCAAAATATCTCAATTGATGGTAATCTCATAGTTTCTTTTGGGCAACCACCCTCATATGTTGTTTAGTTGCTTCAAACGCTTGAATACTTCTTAGAAAAAATAAACCTTATTAGTAAATAACATTAAAAATTTGTGTGTACATTAATGTACTGCATATGCCATGTTACAATAAACTTTGAAATGTTGTTTGATATGCCTAGTTAAAAAAGGTTTTAAATGCACAACATTTGCCATGTTACAGGGAATTTTGGAATGCACAAAATGATCATTGAAAAGAACATCCTATAATTTTAATTACAACTATAGGTTGGGAATAATGCATATTTACATGTCTTGACAATAACCCAACCCAATCAATGTCTTTTCTTCGTATTAACCAAGTAGTGAAGGTTACATCAAAAGCATAACTTTTTTATCTTCATGGAGGTGTTGCCATGCTGAAATAAATTCCTCTTTGTTTTTTAAAGCAAAGTTTTAGATAGTTCGCAATTGCACATGATGCATCCCTTCTGTGAACTTTGTTCACCATTCATTAGAAGAAAAGAATGTTTCATATGCATGAATGACATGGGTTTGCCAACCTTCTATAGCCAATGATCCTACCCCTTTGGCAAACAACAAAGGTCCCTCCTCTTCAATCATTCGAAGAATTGCCAACCATTGCTTACTATGTGACCCTTTAGAAAACCATTTTGATGTGTTGCTTTGGGTAGCTCCATGTAGTGGGTGCATCAATGTACTTTGTAACCCTCTTTAAAATAGGTATAATTTAAGAAACCTTGTAAACCACCACATAAGGTCAAACATCTATAACCTCTTCATGTTGCACAAAACATCATTGTACAAGCTTGTGGTTTCTTCTTGGTTATGTGATAATGGAAAAGTGGGAGCAAGACATTGGAGTGCATGAATTGAATTCAACAAATGGTAAAATGGGTGCTAACCCCATTTCTTTTCCTCAACTTCTGTAACATGCAAAATGTCAAAATCTTGCATTTGTTTATCAACATAATCTACCATCTTCTCTACATCTTCCTTTGCCCATTGTGCTTCAAGCTTGTCGTTGTCTCGTTTTAGTAGTTTATATTTGATGTATTCGACAAGTGAGGTGAATTCTTCATTCACAATTTCAAGGTTCATTACATGACCAACAATAGTTCACACTTATTTCCTCTGGGCTTCTGATAAATGGTCATGACACAAGGCAATAATCCTTACATTGGTTAGTAAATCGTTCACAATCATAAGGAGCATGTTCAATATATATCATCATAAGGTAAAAGGAAAACATTGTAAATATAAACTTGTAACGTTTACATAGAGTTATGAAATGATGGGCACATTTCAAAGTCCTTTACTAAGGAGTTTTGAAATTATGGCCATGATTCAAAGTCCATGTAACAAGGAGTTTTGAATCTCGGCCATGTTCCAAAGTCCCTATAACAAGGGGTTTTGAAATTATGACCATGTTTCAAAGTCCTTGTAACAAGGGGTTTTGAAATTATGGCCATGTTTCAAAGTCCTTATAACAAGGAGGTCCAAAATTGTGGCCATGTTTCAAAGACCTTGTAACAAGGGGTTGTGAGATTATGGGCATGTTACACATGCCCCCTTAACATGAAAAAAGGTAGTAATTAGTAGCATGAAATAATCTAATATCAACATGTTACAAAGCAACCTTAATCAAATGTAATGTTATGGATGCACACATAGGGTCCCAAAAGAAAGACAATATAAGAGAGGATGGAAACAAAACCATAATGGACAGTTGGAAATGGGGATGTTATAGAAAGCTAAAAAGTTGGATTATGTGCTTGGAACAACCTATTCCAATAGTGATGACTTGAACTAGATTGACATGATGCCAAAACCTTTACATATATATATAATTACATTATGTGCATGGAACATAACCTAGTTTGATGCATAAACTAAAGTATAACATGATGCAAAACATGTGTTACCAACAAATAGGCTAAAACTGGATATTACAAACACGAATCGATATTAAAGAACTTAAATACAAATTGTGATGCTTGCTTGATCCTTCATAATCCATTTGCCAACTAACATTGAGAAGACGTTATCAACCCATTATGCCCAACCTCCTTTAGGGAGAACCTAATATATTGCAAGCTGTTTCTTGAAATCATTAATAAAGTTATTCAACCAATCATATTTCTTCAACATATATGGAATTAAGCTAAATAATCCAGGTGGATGCCTAAAAGGAAGAGGTAATGACGGCTCCCTTGAAAGTGTAACATGTTCACGAGCCTCTAATTCCATATGTTTCAAATATTGACTACTTGCATTTTCAAATTCCTCACTACTCCTTAGCCCTGCTAAGTTGAATTATATATTGGTCACTAATTGGATGTATAGGCAAGGATCCAAGAGGATTTTTACTGTTTGAAGCACATCCCATCATATGAGTCAAGGACTTTGGAATAGTCCTAGGCCTCTTATTGGGAGGAGAAAGTGCAACAAGGTTAACTATAAAATTTGTTGGTGGAACCTTGTCCTAAACATTTTGTTCACCTTGCAAGGTTGGGTGAACAAGACGTTGTCCATTCTATGTATGCCAATTTTCACCATGCGCATATGTGTCAAGTTTATTGACATTATATTCATGCATAAGCTCTCCCATTGTCCCCATGATGGTATAATTATTTTCATATTCTAATGATGGCGCATCCACTGGGGTAGACACTATTTGTGCACCTTTGTGTCATGTAATTGTTTTTTAATTATTTCAATTTGAGCTTTGCTTTTGGTGGGACACCCTTGGATACTTGTAGATGATCTACCACAACATTTTTGGATTTTAACTACAACCCAATGTTTGATGTGATCACCCTTGGATCAAATGTTGATTCTTGTTGGTTAGAATTGTCTTTGCTATAAACAAGCTCAAGAAATAACCCCTTGAGACTTTTGAACTTGCACATTCAAACATTCATGGTTTCCAATTTTAAGGGCACCCTCATTTAGGTTGTGTTTTACATTGATTTTTAATTGTGTCTTTAGCTTCAAAGGCAACGCACAACCATTGTTACTTTCCATTGTGCACTTCATAAGCTTAGCTTATTAAACCATTATCCCTCACAATATATGCATTAGAAGTTAGGGCCATCCTTCTCTGCTTGTAGAGAAAGAACTTGGGTAATTTGGGTCTGCTCAAGTATTTCACGATAAAGCTCAAGGTCACCCATTGTTCTACGAATTATCCCACATTCGTTTTGCCATAATACCTCAACAAGCCTTCAAAACGCTCCTTTGACACCATCACATTGATCTTCTTAGTGGCCATAATTGATAAAACACCTGCCACAAAAAACTTTAATTGTGAAAGATTATTTTGGTATGTCCTGCAATACTAACCCAACACAACATTATTAAGAATTGATTGAAGCTTCCAAAGGATTGTGTTTGTACCCATTGCTATTGCAAGAAACAATACAAACAACATCAAAGTGCAGCCCAACAAAATGGAAAGTTCTATGCACATCCTCCTTGCAAAGTTATGGAAATAATAAACTCGTGAAAGGTTTTGTCACAATCTAGGGTTTAGGGAAATCAATTGATAGGTCTAGGGTTCCATAATATTCCAATGATGAATGTTTTCCCACCAAAATAATTATAAACATGTTATAGTGCAATGGGTTAAAGTAAATATGCATATCTAAATCGTTGCCAATTAAATGTTGCATACAAAAATTGTTCTAACAATTAACTTAGTTACAACTTCATGTGAAGGGGTTACATCATAAATGTGTCACATTAATATTGCACAAACAAACAACAAAAGCATATGCAAGAAGAAAATACTAGAGTGATGATTGGAACTTGTCTTTCAATGTTTATACATGAAAGGTCCAAAATAAAATTCTCTTCCAACAATGACATATATAAAACATGTAAGAGTGACATGCATAGTAATAACTAAACATGGAGTGGCAATACAAAATATACACTAAGATAATAACATTATATCAATAGGTTACAATGCATACTTAGACATTATAGTAAGACAATATGCATGCTACAACAAAAAAATGTACATGTTACAAAATATCATTAGGTATGCATATGGAAAAAATATTATGGAACCAAAAGTTACATACCAATGTAGCCAAGGCGAGGATACACTATATATGTACATGACAAACTAACATAATAATATGAAACTATCATGTTACAAGAAGCCTTCACAAGTTAGGAGAAACTATCAAATGTTATTGAAAATTGGGATTACCATATTCAAGGTAAAGGGGATTAGTTACAACAACATCAAACAAGCTTCCCCATGCAACTAAAAGCTACATTACAAGATGGGATTGACATTATCTAGTGATCCATGTTACACCTAAGATGATGTACCAAAATTTTAGGCATGTTCCAAAGGATTGATTGAATACCGTATTGAGATGAGTTGCAAATTACAAATTGTGGCTCAATGGACTTATAGGGAGAGCACTAGAACATTGTTAGGTGTCACATGAAATGATTGGGTGACCACATCAAGGAAAGTGGGAGTGGTTACAAGAGAGGGAAAGTAAATTACGTACCCTAACTAACAAGGTATAGGAACAAATCATGAATAAGGACATGTTCCAAAACATGTTGTGAATTCTTACATGAAATTGGGATCATTGTATTATATAAGCAAGTGGTTATAGTTATAACACCATCAAACAAGTTCCATCAAATGATTCCCAAGGTGGGAGAAATCACATGGAATCAAAAACTACATACTAATGTTACAACAAATTGGGATTACCATATTAAAGTAAATGGGACTAGTTACAACAACATCAAACAAGTTTCCCCAAACATTTAATGATCCATGTTACGCCTAGGATATTATACATAGATTGAACACCTTGTTGAAATGAGTTGCAGGTTACAAACTATGGTGCAATGGACATGGAGGGACAACACTAAAATGTTGTTAAATGTCACGTGAAATAATTGGGGTGACCACGTCGAGGTAAGTGGGAGTGATAACGGGAGAGGGCAAAGCAAATTACATACCTTAACTAACAAGGTATAAGATCAACAATTCATGAGTAAAGACATGTTGTGAGATGTTAGATGAAATGGGGATCATTATATTATCTGAGCAAGTGGACTTAGTTACAACACCATCAAACACTACTAGAAATTCTGTCATATGCAACCACACCCTTTGCAACTAGGATGCAACTGCATGTCGCATGCAACTATTTTTGCAACTATGCCCCCTTTTTGGGTGTGTATGCAACTATGGTGCAACTATGATCACCTTCATCCCAACCTTTGGATGATATCGGTGATATATCACCGTATATATTTGATGTATCATCGTATATCATTGATATGCATATATTCATAGTTGCATGTGCAACCAAAATATGCCAACTATGGTCTTTTGGTAAGCT
>Ga0209208_10008405_pt1 | contig 13755 bp, 9 predicted proteins | sample S1TSphfallax_3_FD_187694 | JGI IMG/M metagenome (GOLD analysis project Ga0209208, IMG submission 187694) | Host-associated microbial communities from peat moss isolated from Minnesota, USA - S1T2_Fd - Sphagnum fallax MG (SPAdes) (version 2) | ecosystem: Host-associated > Plants > Peat moss >...
GTCGATATTATTCTGACCGGACCAGAAATGCCCAAGTCTCTCTTAGAGATGGCAGATCAAATTACGGAGATCCGCCGTAGTCATAGACCATAGGAATTTTAGATTTTGGACTCGGGTCTCTCCCCCTGCTACTATAGCCTTACCTTAACAACCCCGCTTTTTGCAAACGTGAGAGTAACCCAGGACGGTTGCTGTAATCCGTTTGCATTTGTTGAATGCGTAACTTAAATTGCCCTAACTTACCTTGATATTCTGCTAAATCACGTAAATTTCTCAAATGGCTAACAGCTTCGTCATATTGTTTAGCTTGCTTAAATTCAATCAATCTAAAAACCTCCTGCCATAATTTGTCTTCTCGGGGAGCTAGTGCTGACAATTGGTTACTTCTTGCCTGTTTTGCTGCTTTGTTTTCCTGTTCTTGGCGGAGTTTGGTATAATCTTTAGCACTAACTAGTAGTTGGGAGAGAGAGCGTCTCTTATTTTCTTCTCGAACTGAAGTAGTTTGACTATTGGATAATTCTTGCAATCTTTTTGCTAATTCAATACCAATTAGTGGTTCACCTCTGAGGAGTCTAACTAAAAACTCATCACGTTCTGCTTCTGGTAAAGTTGGGATTAATTCTGCCAAATCTTCAAATCCTTCCTTGGTACAAAAGCTGGCTTTTGCTGCTACTACAATTAAATTAAGATCAACCTGAAAAAACTCGGCGAAAGTCTGGAGAGAAGGGGACAAATTTTCCAAATTGTTAGGTACAGGTGGTTCTAAAATATCTCCCTCATTTTCTGATATTTCATCCTCTTCCCAAATTCTAGTTTTAGCTTTCAACCAAGCCAGATATAAAACTCGAAAATCCCCTTGTAATAATTCATTTCTCAGTGAGATTAAGTTAGATAACCAACCCTTACCTTCTATCCAAGAATCTCGGTATGCATCATCATTGATATTGATGTCGATAATTAGATAGTTTGAACCTGTGGTCACGGAAATAGAATCATCTACACAATACTGTTCCACCAGAGCAGCATCCACCAGTTTTTTCGATAACCGAAATAAAAGCTGTCTCGTTCCCCAATTAGCCATGTACAACATGACATCAAAACATCTTTCTAACAAATCCTGGGGGTTACCCCGAAAGTCCCCATGACTATAGGTAAAGACTGCCTTCGTTGGTGATAATTCCACCCGACTAGAAAGGCTTTCAATATAAGTCTGCTCGCTTTTGGTTAAGATTCTATCTAAAGCTTGAAATTCGTAATACTGATATTCACTCATTGCTGACACCTTGATTTATGCGATCGCTCTTCTTCCCAGTTAGTAGAACCACACCTGCGGTTATTACATCTATAAATGCTTACCCTTTTGAAATTTAGATTGATAATACTATAACAAAACAAAATATACAGATGTCAAATTTACTTGATCAACCCGGAGCCAAAATTGAATTTTTAAACCCAAAAAATCAATTGTTTTAAGTATCCCAGCTTTTCTCACCCTCGCTATGTAACTGTTCACAGGGTGAATCTTGCTGAAAGTGAACTTCAATACAATTTTTCACATCTATAGGAATCCTATTTGATTTTTGAAAAAAACTCAGTATACCTAAATTCTCTGTAATCCTCGTGGATCTTGCCTTTTGCTTCTTGCGTGTGTATGGAAACAATTTCTCCGAATAAAACCGGATTCCTATATGCTAAGATAACAGGCTACGAAATCCACGTAACAGATGGTTTGGTAAAAAAGGTAACAATCAAATGTTGAAGAACGACAAATGGATCATTGAACAAGCAAAGCAAGGCATGATTGAACCATTTCAACCCAGCTTAGTTCGCAATATAAGTTTAGAATCTGGCACAGAAGTACCAGCACTGAGTTATGGCTTATCTTCCTATGGCTATGACATCCGCTTATCACCTAAAGAATTTTTAGTATTTAAGCATATTCCTGGCACAGTTGTTAATCCTAAAAGATTTAGTCCAAAAAATTTAGAACCTGTCCCTTTACAACAGGATGAAGATGGCGATTTTTTTATCATTCCAGCCCATTCTTATGGGTTAGGTGTTGCATTAGAAAAATTAAAAATGCCTGCTAATGTAACTGCAATTTGTTTGGGAAAAAGCACATATGCTCGTGTAGGTTTAATCGCGAATATTACGCCTGCTGAAGCTTCATGGAAGGGAGCACTTACCCTCGAATTTAGTAATTCGTCAAGTGCTGACTGTAGAATTTATGCTAACGAAGGAGTTGTACAACTATTATTTTTAGAAGGAGAACCATGTCAAACTACCTATGCTGATAGAGGGGGTAAATATCAAAATCAGCCGGAAAGAGTAACTTTAGCTAGAGTATAATTACTGTTATCAAGAAAGGCAGCTATGCTGAGGGCAGAAGGGATTTATTCCTCTGTTGTCATGATCTGAGATCCAAGATAACTTTTAAAACTATTACTGGGGCTGGGTTTCTGACTGGGTTACATCATTCAATCTGGGGAAAGTGACAGAAGAGGGAGGACCAAAGGCTCCCAAGTATGATTCCAGTTAATTAGGAACATCTGGAATAGTCTCTCACCACCCCCAAAATTATCTATAATCAAGATAACAACTCAAATATCCCCATCCGACGTCCCGTAGCAGTGCTGTGGTCCTGAGTTCTCTGTCAGTGTATCCTAAAATATCTCCCCTCAATAGTTGCGAATCTGAAAAAAATTGATACACTTGTCGTTCATAACGCATACAGTGAATTAGCGCCTATATGGTGCATGTTAAACGTGTTGAACTTACCAACTTCAAATCCTTCGGTGGTAGTACCTCAGTCCCATTACTACCGGGGTTTACCGTCATTTCTGGACCTAATGGTTCTGGTAAATCGAATATTCTGGATGCGCTGCTATTTTGCTTGGGACTTGCCAGTTCCAAAGGAATGAGAGCCGATCGCCTGCCGGATTTGGTGAATAATGCCCAAACCCCCAAGGGACGGTCAGCGGTGGAAGCCATTGTCACTGTCACCTTTGATTTGACCGGGGAAAATCTCGACGCAGCGGAATGGAGTGTTACCCGCAAGCTACGTGTTACCTACCAGGGGACTTATACCTCCAATTACTACATCAATGGCGAACCTTGTACCCTGACACAGTTGCATGATGAGCTAAATAACCTGCGGATTTATCCCGAAGGCTATAACGTGGTTCTCCAAGGGGATGTCACCAGTATCATCTCCATGAACGGGAAGGAACGGCGAGAAATTATCGATGAACTAGCAGGGGTAGCCACATTTGATCGCAAAATTAACCAAGCCAAGGAAACCTTGGAGGAAGTGCGGGAGAAAGAAGACAGTTGTCGGATCATTGAGACAGAACTCACCTTCCAGCGCGATCGCCTCTCCCAAGACCGGACTAAGGCGGAAAAATATCAAAAACTCCGCCAAGAATTCCAGTACAAACAATCCTGGGAAGCAGTGTTGTCCTGGCGCTCCCTCCAAGCCCAGCAGGAAAAGTTGGTCGCCAAAATTCAGCATGGGGAGCGAACTTTTGCTGAACTCACAACCCAACTCACAACCCTAAAGCAGGAAATTGCCCAAAAAACCGTTGAACTAGACCAACTCAACGCCCATGTTAAAGCCTTGGGAGAAGACCAACTCCTAGCTGTGCAGTCTACCCTAGCTACCCAAGAGGCAGAACTCAAACAACTCCAGCGGCAACAACGAGAACTAGAAACATCCAGACAGGAAACCGCTAGGCGATTAGGGCAAGCTCAGCAGGAAATCCAACAACACCAGCACTCCCTGACGGAAATTGCCCAAGCCCAAGTTGGAGAACAGCTATCGATTCGGGAATGTCAGCAGCAACGGGATCAGTCCCAGCAAGCCTTAGATGCTTCCCGTGAAGCTGCTGCCGCCATTGCCTCAGCTTCGGAAGCTTGGGTCCAGCAGCAAACGGCATTAAACCGACAAATTGAAGCTGTACTGCATACCCTAGAACCCCAACGCACTGAACAAGCACAACTGGGGGAGCGAAATCAGCAATTACAGGAACTCATCCGCGAACAATCCCAGCTAATTGAAAACCTAGCACCCCAACTTCTGCAAAAACAGACAGATTTGAGGCAGCTAGAAGCAGAATTTAACGCCACCACCCAACCGATCCAAGCCCTAGCCCAAAATCTCGTTGCCACGGAACAGGAGTTGCAGATCCAACAGGAAACCCAAAGGCGACTACTGCAAGAACAACGGGAAAAACAACGCCAGTGGGATAAACTCGAAGCCCAAGCGGCAGCCCAGCAGGAGGTCCAAGGTACCCAAGCCAGTAAGGTGATTTTACAATCGGGAATGCCGGGACTGTGTGGGTTGGTTGTGCAACTAGGCAAAGTGGAACCCCGCTACCAGTTGGCATTGGAAATTGCTGCGGGTGGACGCTTAGGACATATTGTGGTGGAAGATGACGGTATTGCGGCTGCGGGCATTGAACTGCTCAAACAAAAACGCGCCGGCAGGGCGACTTTCCTCCCCTTAAATAAAATCCATGCCCCTAAATTTACCCCCGATGCTACCCTGCGCTTCGCCAACGGCTTTGTCAACTACGCTGTCAACTTAGTGGAATGCGATCGCCGCTACAAGGATGTATTTAACTATGTTTTCAGCAGCACCGTAGTTTTCACCACCCTAGACCAAGCCCGGAAAAACTTAGGACTCTACCGCATCGTTACCCTAGATGGGGAACTGTTAGAAACCAGTGGGGCAATGACTGGGGGAAGTAGCAACCAACGCTCAGGATTGCGCTTTGGGTCCGGGGATGCTGGGGAGTCGGAGGAAAGCATCACCCTCAAAACCCGGTTGGCAGATATTGAGAGAGTTTTAGAACGGTGTGGGGAAGCAATTGCCACCCTCTCCACCCAAGTCAAACGCCTAGGGCAAGAAGTGACAGAAACCCGTCAAACCCGGCGGGAACAGCAGTTACAGTTAGAGCAGTGGCAGAAAGATAGCCAAAATTTGATAACGCAACTAGAGGGGACGCGATCGCAACTTGCCCAAAATCAGGAGAAGTTAGCCACTGTCCAATCTCGCCTGGCAGTTTTGGCCCAAGAACTACCAGGGGAGGAGGCGAGACTACACCAATTGCGGCAAGACCTATGGGAGTTAGAAGCCTCCCAGACCCCCAGCGAATGGCAACAAATCCAAGCCACAATCAAAATCCAAGAGCAACAACTACAGCAGCGGGAAATAGCCCTGCGGGAAGCCGAGCAAAGATTAAAAAATCTGGAAAATCAGCAACAGCGATTGCAAGAGAAAATTCAGGACTCCGAGGTGCGGATTGGGGAGTACCACCAGGAACAAGCCACAGGGCAGCAACAGCAAACCGAACTCAGCAGGCAAATCTCCACACTTAAGGAGCAAATCAGCGATACCCAAGCAACTTTGCGGCAGATGGAGCAAAATTTAGGGACCGAAAAACAAAAACGGGACAACACAGAACAGGAGGTGCGATCGCATCTGTTACAACAACAGCAACTAGCCTGGGAACTAGAGAAACTCCAACAAAGCCAACAGCAGCGCCAGCAAGAACTCTCAACCCTCCAAACCCAACTGCGGGATCTAGGGGCAGAACTACCCAACCCCCTGCCAGAGGTGCCGGAGAAAGTAGATTTAGAAGAATTACAGAAGGAACTGCGCTCCCTAACCAAGCGCCTACAGGCCATGGAGCCAGTGAATATGCTAGCCTTGGAAGAACACGAAAAAGTCCAAAACCGTCTGCAAGAACTAACCCAAAAATTGCAAACCCTAGCCGACGAGCGCACAGAACTACTCCTACGGATCGAGAACTTTACCACCCTGCGGCAACAGGCATTTCAGGAAGCCTTTGATGCTGTCAATGAGAACTTCCAGTCAATTTTCGCCACCCTGTCTGACGGTGACGGCTACCTGCAACTTGACAACCAAGAAGATCTATTTAATAGCGGTTTAAATTTAGTTGCCCACCCCAAAGGCAAACCTGTCCAACGCCTAGCATCCATGTCCGGGGGCGAAAAATCCCTCACAGCCTTAAGTTTTATCTTTGCCCTCCAACGCTATCGCCCATCGCCATTTTATGCATTTGATGAAGTTGACATGTTTTTAGATGGGGCAAATGTCGAACGATTAGCTAGAATGATTAAACAACAGGCACAACAAGCCCAATTCATTGTAGTCAGTCTACGGCGACCGATGATAGAATCAGCCGAACGCACAATCGGCGTGACTCAAGCACGAGGAGCTTACACCCAAGTTTTGGGTATCAAATTACAATCAGATCGAACATTGGCTTGAGTTTCTGTTAAAAATAGTATGTAGATAAACCGGAGCGAGATCAGGACTCGGCATAGAATGACCTCTGAACAAATAATTAGGCGTTCCGACATATTAAACACCCAAGTGATTACCCGCGACAACGGAAAGCGGTTAGGGATTGTAAGTCAAATCTGGGTGGATATCGATCAGCGAGAGGTTGTGGCTCTTAGTTTGCGTGACAGCCTGATCTCTATCTCTGGTCTGCCTCGCTATATGTACCTCAGTAGCATCAACCAGATTGGTGATGTGATCCTGGTAGATAACGAAGATGCCATTGAGGATGTTGACGTTGATGTTCTCAGCAACTTGATTAGCTGGGAAGTAATCACGGAAACAGGTGAATTATTAGGTAGGGTCCGGGGTTTCAAGTTCGACGGGGAAACTGGGAAGATTAACTCCATAGTCATTGCCTCCCTGGGACTACCCCAAATCCCTGAACAAGTCTTAAGTACCTACGAATTGTCCGTAGATGAAATTGTCAGTACTGGTCCTAATAGATTGATTGTATTTGAGGGAGCAGAAGAACGGGTAAACCAGTTGACAGTGGGGTTACTAGAACGCCTAGGAATGGGGAGAGCACCTTGGGAGCGAGATGCAGAAGACGCTTACAGTTACAGTCCCCCTCGCCAAGTGTCCCCGGATAAACAGCTACCCAGCGGTGTACCATTACAGCCACCTAAACCAAAAACTCGTACTCCTGAACCTGTAGCCCGGGAAGAAGAGGAATGGCAAGAAGAATACATAGAAGAAGCAAGACCACAGCGTCAGGTAATGCAAGCCCGTCAGTATGAACAAGAGGAAGAAGAAGACAACTGGAGCGAATCTCAGAGGAGCGATCGCTATCACAAGAACCCACCAAAATATCAACCTAAGCTCTACAACAACGAATACGAAAATTATGACGACATAGAAGGAGATGCTTGGGACGACGCACCAAAGCCTGTGAATATTCCTAAGAAGATCAAAGAAAAGCAGCCAGAGTATGAGGAAGAAGGGGGATATTGAATTTTAGACCGTAAGTCATCTTTTCAAATCGCCCTCAGTCCTGACTGCAAGGAGGCTGGGGGTTCCACCCACAAAGAATTTTCGATTTTAGATTAGGTGAGCTTCCGGGCATAAGGGAAAGGGGACAACAAATCAATCCCTCTTCTAATCCAAAATCTAAAATTGGTACGGTCAAACTCCCCTAATTTCACTACAGCTTTGGCATTCAGTGAATATCGCAATGTTGTCTCATCCGTACCTACGTCTAGGTTGATTTCAGTGACTTTGCCAATTTTGGATTGAGAAGAGAACAGATTAATCTCTACCCCTACTCCCCCATGGGAGCGTGTCACAAACAAGTGCAAGATTATGGCATTTAGAGTCCCCAAATGCCTGCACTTGGGGGGGGAAATCTGGAGTTGAATTGGAGAACTAACCTCCGAAGCCACCATTTTTAGGTCTGTGTGGCATCAGGATTACCTCAGTGGAGTTTTTCAGCAGACCCTAAATATACTCAAAAAGACTTGCACCCTACATTCCGTACTTCCAACTGGCACATTAAATATTCACAACGAAGTAATCAAGCGGATGACATTGGTGTAGCCGCAGCTTCTCGCAGCCGCTCCACATCGCGCATGGGCGGTGCACCAAAGAGCCGCTTATACTCCCGGTTGAAATGCGAGGCATCGTCATAACCCACACGATAGGCAGCACTGGTAGCATCAAGGTGTTCCCCCAGCATCAGACGGCGAGCCTCTTGGAGCCGCAGTTGCTTCTGGAATTGTAAGGGACTCATTGCAGTGACAGACTTGAAGTGATGGTGGAAGCCTGAGACACTCATTCCCATCTCTCGTGCGATACTTTCAATCCGAAGCGGCTGGTTAAAGTCTTTACGAAGTCGCTCGACGGCTCTGGCGATGTGGTGGGCGTAGCCACCCAGAACTGCAATATGACGGAGCCGAGCACCTTGTGCTCCTATCAGGAGTCGGTAAATGATTTCCCGTGTAACCAAAGGTAACAGAACCAGAGCCTCTGCTGGGGTATCCAGAAGTCTAACGAGCCTGACTACGGCATCTAGCAGAGGCCCATCCAATAGACTCACATCTATCGCTTTTGCACTGGCACGGCTTTGTGGTGAGGGGTAGCCTGCCTCGACCATGACTGAACCGACAAGGGTAGGGTTGAGATCGAGGCGAAGGCTAAGGTACGGGTGCTCCTTGGACGCTTCAAGAATTTGGCTGACTATCGGCAATTCGACCGTAGCCAGCAGATAATGCATACGGTCGTACTGATAGCGGTCGTTGCCCAAAAGAATTTCTTTGCTGCCTTGAGCAATCACACAAAAGGCAGGGATAGAGACACCATAACAGGGTTCTGCAGGGGAGGAGCAGCGGTTGAGGTGCAACCCTTTAAGTGGCTCAATTGTCCCGTCATGAGGAATAGCCTGTGCAATCCGCTCTGTCAGTTCATCTCTATTGGCTTGGGAGCGGTGGTTCATTAAATCCATATCGGACTTTTCACCGGTTTTCTAAATTTGCAGGATTGTACAACAATTTTAGACGATTGTCATATTGCTTGCCCTTGAAGATTCATAGAATAAGACTAAAGCAATGAAAAATTATTCAGGCTTGTTATAAGCATTCTGGATTTTTATTCAAGAAAAAATTCAGTTTTGATTGGGCAAACCAAAATGGCATCAGGTGAAGGAATTAAGAAAATGGACATCAAAAGAAGTGGCTGACAACCTTCCACCAAAGGACCAGCCGAATATTTTACCGGCACTGTACGCATTGATCGCCTGTTCGAGTCCCACAATCCAGCACGTGCGATCGGTGCCAGTGTCACGTAGCATGGCACACCCATCCGTGATCGTCACAGCTGGCTACGGTCTCACACAACTTTGGGGTGGACCAGTCGAGCAAATTCGGTCCGAGGACGTGATCTTGTGATCTTGTTCGCACCGGGTGAGAAGCATTGGCATGGTGCCACGGCAACTACTCGACAGCAAGACCGCCGACTGGATGGAAAAGGTCACCGATGAACAATACCGGAACTAATCGTGAAGTAAGACAGTACTCAAATACAGGAGTGTAAAAAATGCAGAAGCGCAAACTGGGAAACAGCAACCTGGAAGTCTCGGCTGTGGGACTCGGCTGCATGGGAATGAGCTTTTCCTATGGTCCGGCGGCAGATAAGCAGGAGATGATTTCACTGTTGCGGTCAGCTGTCGAACGTGGTGTCACATTCTTCGATACCGCTGAAGTTTACGGACCGTTGACAAACGAAGAACTCTTAGGCGAAGCTCTCTCTCCCTTGCGTGAGCAAGTGGTTATAGCTACCAAGTTCGGGTTCAAACTTGATCCAGACGGGGGACCTAAGTGGGTCGGACTGGATAGTCGGCCAGAGCACATCAAAGAGGTTGCCGAGGCATCGCTCAAGCGACTCAAGGTTGATGCCATCGATCTGTTCTATCAACACCGTGTTGACCCGAACGTGCCGATTGAAGACGTGGCAGGGGCAGTGAAGGACCTGATTCAGGAAGGCAAGGTGAAGCACTTCGGCCTTTCTGAAGCAGGAGTGCAAACGATCCGTCGTGCACATGCAGTGCAGTCGGTCACTGCGGTTCAGAGCGAATACTCGCTGTGGTGGAGAAGCCCTGAAGCTCAAGTGCTGCCGACCCTTGAAGAACTTGGAATCGGCTTTGTTCCATATAGCCCTTTGGGCAAGGGCTTTCTCACGGGAAAGATTAATGAAAACACTAAATTCGACAGTTCTGACTTCCGCAACACTCTCCCTCGCTTCACACCGGAGGCTCGGAAAGTGAATCAGGCCTTGGTTGATCTGCTTGGGGAGATCGCACAACGGAAGAAGGTGACACCTGCTCAAATCGCCCTCGCTTGGCTGCTGGCCCAGAAGCCTTGGATTGTGCCGATTCCCGGTACCCGTAAGCTGGATCGCTTGGAGGAAAATATTGGAGCTGCATCTGTTGAACTGACATCTGAGGATCTCCGTGAGATCGATAGCGCCTCCTCAAAAATCACGGTGCAAGGGGCTAGGTACCCCGAAAATCTGGAGCAGATGACCGGTCGCTGAGCGGCAAAAAATCTGTACTACGGGTAGTTGATTGCTGTGGAATCAGGGTGAAAAGTAAGCAGACTCCAGCCAGATTCTGGCTGGAGTCTGCTCCCAATTTCTGGTATTTCTATTTTAGAGATGTGGCAGATGGGGCTATTTTTTTATATCTTCTAATCTACCATGTCTTTCTAACGGTTACTCCTCCCCCACTGCTTGAGCTTAACTAGTACAGGTAGGTGTAAACAGATAGACCATATCGTAGGGGACTAAATAACAAGGTTAAGAGGGGTTTTGTATAGTCTAGTTATTTATGCCAACGGGTACTAGTTAGATACTATGGTGAGGCAGCGAGGTCCTAGGAATTTTAGATTAGGGGAGAACAGAACCGTGTCTCCCCCATTAATCTCCAGAAGAAGTGCGTAGTCCACTACCTGTAAGATTAAGCGATTATTTGTACTAAACCTGTATCAAGATTATAGTAAGCTCCCAGCACCTTCACCTGTCCTTTCTTGACAAGTTCTGCTAGGACGGGTTGAGATGTCTTCAATTCATTAGCCACATATTTGATGTTAGCTCGCACAGCATTATCAACCGCATCCCCCGGTTGGTTGTGTACTGATTCAATTGCTGGTGCGATCGCTTCTGAAAATTTTTGAATATCATCAGGCAAAGGCTTGCCTGTTCGGATTGATTCAACCACAGCCGTTACGGCACCACAGCGTCGGTGCCCAAGTACTAACACCAGTGGAGATTTCAATTCTTTGACAGCATAGTCAATACTAGCTAGTCCACCTGGTTCTAAGAAGTTTCCTGCCACACGAATTGTAAACAGATCTCCCAATCCTTGATCAAAGAGGATCTCTGGAGGTACACGAGAATCGGAACATCCTAGAACAACTGCAAAAGGCTGCTGCCCCTTTCGCAACTCCTGTATACGAGATGGACTACGCTCTGAGTTAAGTAGTTTACCTGCTACATATCGCTTATTTCCCTCAAGTAACCGTTTAAGTGCTTTATCGGAAGCGTTACTGTTGGTAGGTTCTACAGCAATGACCTGTTCTAAAGAAAGTAATCCAAATGACAAAGTTCCAGCACCCAGAAATTTGAGCACATTTCGCCTAGAGATTTCCTTGACCTTGTAAGTTCCCATGAAAACTCGAAACCCCTCCAATCATAGAATTCGGCTTTGTGTTTTACTATACCACAAGTGCTGTCGAACTGTCCGTGAAAAGATTTACAGCTTGAATAGCTTATCTGCGCCTAGCACTAACAGTAGCGTTACAACCGTCACGGTGAGTTCTGCGATCGCTCCAACAATAAAGGGACGTAAGCCTTGTTGCTTCATCTTGTGAAAATCAGTTTGCAATCCCACTCCGGCAAAGGTAAGTAGAAATGCCCACCGGGACAAATTCCCTAAGCTAGTAATATGGTTTTGATTGAAGACCCCAACTGTTGCCAACAGGGAGATGAGTAGAAAACCTAACACAAACTTGGGAAACTTCTGCCACAAGAATTCAGCTCGATTTTCAACATCTTGTGCCTGTCCTCGGGAAGCCCAGTAAAGAGCAAACCCTAGAACGACAAACCCAATCATGGCATTGCGAGTTGTTTTGGCGAGTACGGCAATTTTCCCCGCCTCATCTGAGTAAAGCGCACCTGCGGCGGTTGCTTCGGCTGTGTTATCCACTGCTAGACCTGCCCAAAGCCCAAAGGCATGATCACTCATGCCGAGGATATGTCCAATAAGTGGGTAGAAAAACAGTCCAAACGCACCTAACGCTAAGATGGCTGCGATCGCAAACGCCGCATCATCGTCTTCGGCTTCGATAGCTCCTTTGCCTGCAATAATGGCAGAGACCCCACAAATAGAGGAGCCGATAGCTAGTAAGCTTGTGAGTTTAGGTTTGAGTCGGAAGAGGCGTCCTAGCAAAATCATAATGCCAATTGCTACAAATAGCTCAATCACAACTAAGGCTAAACTTACCCCTCCAAGTTTGAGGACATCACCTAGCAAGAAACGAGCGCCCAGTAACACGATACCTAATTTGAGCCAGAATTCGTAAGTGGCTACACCAGGACGAAAAATTCTGGCAACACCTACTGTATTAGTAATAATCAATCCAAATAGAATTGCCCACAACACGTATTCAATATCTGGCAGTGCTAAATTGTGAGCCTTTCCATAGTCTTTAATGAATTGCTCAATAATCTTGCCGAGATAACCCAACACAAAAAGTAGTCCAATTCCTGGAACCAACCTGAAAAAATGCTGAGGTAAACTTATAGGTCGATCTTGTCTAATCGATTCATTTTCCTGGATCATAAAATTTTTTTCTTTTATTAGCTGTTTAGATCAATCCCTCAGGATATTCCTTTTCCGAACCTGTTATTTATGCATATGTGCTTTACCAGGGCACTTTAGGAATTACACCTAACACCACAAGTAGTGCCAGTCCTAAAGCAGTAATAACTGCCCACCAATCCAGTGTTAACCATAGTCGTCGATATCTGCTGCGTGCTATTGGTTGTTGTGGGTTTGCCATGTTTACTACCATCACTTTTTGAATTTGAAGAGAGAAAAGATGTTCAAATTCAATGCTAAAGACCTGCAGTTCAGATGTCATTGCAAAGATATTAATGACTATCTTGAGCCGGATTATGGTTGATTAGCACTCAAATTCTGTTCTTATCTACGGTAATCCTACCATAATACTGTATTAATGCAACTTAAACATTGTGAAGTGCGAAATATCGGTTATACACTTTGCTATATGATCGCTACGTTGATAATACCGTTACTACCCCCACCTTCAGTGTTGGGAGATTAATTTAGGGGTTGTTGAATATCTGTGAAAGCCTTACTAAATAATAGTTTTGAGGTTTTTTGACTTGAAAAGTGCAAGGATTTAAGCTTTTTAGGACATGAGAAATCAGCCAATGGCACAAATGATCTCAAGGGATATACCATCAAGACCAAGGACTATCATTTGGAACACAATTTTGGGTTATACTGAGAGAGTTTTCTGACTTTTTAAACACCCTCTAAGAGGGGGTTTGTAAAGGGTCAGCTTGAGCCTCAAGTGCAACTCAGGGGGGCGTAGTCGCAGTTTCTGCATGGCGAACGCGCAAACCGTCTTGTAGAGATAACGCCTGCTAAAAGCGAACGCAAACCCGAAAACCCTTATTCTCTCATAGCCGCTTCTCAGTGGCTGGGGTAGTAAAATCTACGCTGAAGGACTTTTAAGACATCCTCTTAGCTAAAACAAAAAGAAGCCCCATATCTGACCCGTTCGCGCAGCGTCTCCGCTTTGGAGTTGGGCAGTGTGGGATGAATTTTTGGGCGATGACGAATTGACCTCTAACCGAATCAAGCCATAGGC
>Ga0209208_10008408_pt1 | contig 13754 bp, 8 predicted proteins | sample S1TSphfallax_3_FD_187694 | JGI IMG/M metagenome (GOLD analysis project Ga0209208, IMG submission 187694) | Host-associated microbial communities from peat moss isolated from Minnesota, USA - S1T2_Fd - Sphagnum fallax MG (SPAdes) (version 2) | ecosystem: Host-associated > Plants > Peat moss >...
GGGGGGGGGGGATGTTCAGCTGACAACCAACCGTTTTAGATTGGTAGGTATCAAAATTTGGGACGTCATTTGGGACACTTCACTGAAGTGACAATTTGACGTGACAAAACTGTTTCAGATTGGTATGTCGGCATGAAAATGGGACGTCATTTGGCACACTTCACTGAAGTGACAATTTGATGTGACAAAACTGTTTTAGATTGGTAGGTAGGGATTAAAATGAGACCTCATTTGGGATGTCATTTGAGACACTTCACTGAAGTGACAATTTGACATGACATACCGTTTTAGATTGGTAGGTAGGCATGCAAATGAGACCCTCATTTGGGATGTCATTTGGGACACGTCACTGAAGTGACAATTTGATGTGACAAAACTGTTTAGATTGGTAGGTAGGCATGAAAATGAGACCTCATTTGGGACGTCATTTGGGACACTTCACTGAAGTGACAATTTGACATGACAACAGCGTTTTAGATTGGTAGGTAGGCATGCAAATGAGACCCTCATTTGGGACGTCATTTGGGACGCATCACTGAAGTGACAATTTGACATGACAAAACTGTTTTAGATTGGTAGGTAGGCATGCAAATGGGACCTCATTTGGGACGTCATTTTTTCAATGAAGGTGACACTAGGACATGACAAAATTGTTGTAGATTGGTAGCTATCAATATCAATTGGGATATTGTTCAAGACATCATTTGGGGCCTCAATTAAAATGCCAATATGACATGACAAATGGTTTTAGATCGATAGGTACAGTCTCCAATTGGGACTTCATTTGGGATGTCATTTGTGGGTTTCAATGAAATAACAATATGACATGACAAATGGTTTTAGATCGGTAGGTACAATCTCCAAATGGGACCTCATTTGGGATGTCATTTGTGGGTTTCAATGAAATGACAATATGACATGACAAATGGTTTTAGATCGGTAGGTACAATCCCCAAATAGAACCTCATTTGAGATGTCATTTGTGGGTTTCAATGAAATGACAATATGACATGGCAAATGGTTTTAGATCAGTAGGTACAATCTCCAAATGGGACCTCATTTGGGATGTCATTTGTGGGTTTCAATGAAATGACAATATGACATGACAAATGGTTTTAGATCAGTGCGTACAGTCTCCAAATGGGACCTCATTTGGGATGTCATTTGTGGGTTTCAATGAAATGACAATATGACATGACAAATGGTTTTAGATCGGTAGGTACAATCTCCAAATGGGACCTCATTTGGGATGTCATTTGTGGGTTTCAATGAAATGACAATATGACATGACAAATGGTTTTAGATCGGTAGGTACAGTCTCCAAATGGGACCTCATTTGGGATGTCATTTGTGGGTTTCAATGAAATGACAATATGACATGACAAATGGTTTTAGATTGATAGGTATAATCTCCAAATGGACCTCATTTGGGATGTCATTTGTGGGTTTCAATGAAATGACAATATGACATGACAAATGGTTTTAGATCAATAGGTACAATCTCCAAATGGGACCTCATTTGGGATGTCATTTGTGGGTTTCAATGAAATGACAATATGACATGAAAAATGGTTTTAGATCGATAGGTACAGTCTCTAAATGGGACTTCACTTGGGATGTCATTTGTGGGTTTCAATGAAATGACAATATGACATGACAAATGGTTTTAGATCGGTAGGTACAATCTCCAAATGGGATCTCATTTAAGATCTCATTTGTGGGTTTCAATGAAATGGCAATATGACATGACAAACCATTTTGACGTTGATAGGTATCCAAATGGGACATCATGTATGGCCTTCAATGAAGTGACAATATGACATGACAATTTGTCATGGCCCCCTTCATATTTGGGGACTACCTAAGGTTGAAAGAATTGCATGAACTACTAGGATCAAAACCAACACCCAACCACCCCAATGTTTTACAATGTTTTTCTTTACCAAACTTTTAGCCATCAAATCAAATGGATGAAATTTCATAACTATGAAAACATTCAAACACTTGGACAAATGGATGGATGAAGGAAAAATTGTAAATGTAGCAAATCCTAAACCTCAATTGGGTTAACTTGCATAATGCAGTTCAAACCCTAATTAAAAGTGGCATGTTTTTAACCTTGGTCAACTTAACCTTGAACTTGCGACCAAGATTAAAACATAGTGAAGGGAATGAGTTGAGAAATTGTTTCAAGATTAAACACGCTTTCACAAATGTGAAAGAATGAGTCTCAACATTTGTAAATGGATTATCATTTTGAGAATTGAAATCCTATGATATCTCAAGTTTTTGGAACAAGGTTTGCAAAATCAAACTTAGTTCAAATTAAGCCTTCTTTAGATTATTAGAAAGCTCTTTAAAATAAATATCCAAAATAGGGTCACATTACTCATCTAAAAATCTAAAGCACAAGTTATGACCAAAAGAATGGTATAAAATCATGGCCATTAAAATGCTGGACAAACAAGTCAAATGACATTTGGGATTGAAAAACAGTTCGATTCTTCAAAGGTTCTTAGCCTTTTAAAGGTACCATAAAATATTATCCATCGATGTCCATTGTCAAATTTAATATACAACCTTCCAAATATATTGATCTTAATTATGAGAATTTTGACAATTGAAATTGGGAATATGACAAGTTTAGTATATGAAAACATAATGTAAAATATAAGTTCATATTATTTTTATTGGTATTATAGTATGTAAATTTGTCAAAATACCAACATAACCTTTTTTTTTAACAGACCAATTTTTTAAGTGCAAATTACATATGTTGAATACCAAACTCTTTGAATACTTACCTATCTTTAGTCCAATCTAAAAAAACCTAAACCCAAAAATGTTCCTCTTTTAATGACTAAATACTTGCCTATTTTGTTAGTATTACCAACAAGAAGGTAGTTTATGTGGTTTCAAGCTTCACTATAACATTTCGACTAGATTCAAAAGAAAAAAAGTATTAATTTTCCAAGTAAACTTTGTGACTACAAATTAGTTGTACTTCACATATACAATTAAACAAACATTAGTTGCATAAGTGAAGTAGCATCCAACATAGTCACAAATGATGACATAATTCCTTATGTCATCGCAATCCATGGATGAGACATATGGTCAACAAATAATCTTTCATCCATTAACTATACATATGCAACTTGTAACTATTTGCCAAAAATTGTAATTAAAATGGTCACCATCCCCTTATTGTCATGTGGCACAAGTAATGCATTTTGAAAATTTGAAATTAAATAATAAATAAATCATATTTTTCATGAAATTTATATTTTCAATCATCCATATTTGACCATCTTAAATTGATCCATGTGGCCAAATTGACTTTTGCCACATGGCATGATAATTGAATTTTGAATTTTTTTTGGATAAATTAAATTAAATCCACATCATCCTTTTATGGTCTTAGATCATGACACATGTCACAATAACAAATTTCCATGTGGCATGATTATTGAATTAAAAAAATTTATATCCCCATCATCCACTTCGGATGGTTAAAGATTGTGACACATGGCATAATAACAATTTGCCACATGGCATATTAATTCAGATTTTATCAAAATGAATTAAATATTAAATATTTATGTAGGTAGTGAAGTAGGTAAATAGGTAGTCAGATAGATTTTCTTATTATATTTTAGTTTTATACTTTAGGGTTAAGCCTTTTTTATGAGTCCATTCCAAATTTAGTGTTTTCAATCTTTCAAATGCTTCTCATTATATAGTTTACAAGATTGAAATGGAGCACAAAAGATATTGGATAAATTTTTAATCACAACTTAGTCACATATTAATTTGCGATTAAATTTTTATCTCATATATTTTGTTCCTTTTTTTATGTTGTAAATTATATATGCTAATCTTCCCACCTCACATAACCTTTCCACATAACAATTATTTGAAATATGAATTTTTATTTTAATAAATAAATGATATTTAAAATCTTTTTAAAATTTCTTTAAAATCAAATTTGCTATTTAAGTTTTGAAAATTAATATATCAATTCTGAAATTTGTAATTTGAATATGAAACTTCATATTTAATTTCTGAAAATTCTTATTTCAATCTTGGAAATTAATATACCAATCCCAAAAACTGTTATTTGAATATGAAAATTGATATTTAAAATTTCAAACTTTATTATTTGCAACTAAAAACTGATATTTCAATCCAAAAATTGTTATTTGATTATGAAAATTGATATTTCACTTCTAAAAATCTTATTTGAATCTCAAAATTGATATTTCAAATCTAAAAATTATTATTTGAATTCAAAAATTCACATTTGAATTAATTTTATTTTTTTTGGTATTCAAAATTGATATTTCAATCTGAAAATTGATATGTGAATTCCAAAAAATGATATTTGAATTCTAAAAACTATTATTTGAATGTCAAACCTGATATTTGATTTCTGAAAATCTTTATTTGAATCTGAGAATTGATATTTAAATCCTGAAATTTTTAATTTGAATATGAAATTTGATATTTTAATTCTGAAAATTGTTAGTTGAAACTAAAAACTGATATTTTTGAATTCGAAAAAATGTTATTTGATTCTGAAAATTCATACTTAAATTCTGCAAATTATTACTTGAATTTAAAATTTTATTTTGAATATTGAAAATTATTATTTGAATCTAAATTTGATATTTGCATCTGGGAAAAAAAAATGGAGTTGAAAACTTGATATTTTCATTTTGAAAATCATTATTTGAATCTGGAAATTGTTATATCAATTTTGAGAATTGTCAATTGGAATCAAAAATTGTTATTTGAATTCGAAATTTTGTATTTAAATTCTTTGAAAAATGTGAATTCAAAAAGTTTTATTTGAATTTGAAACTACATATTTCCAATCTGAAAATTTTTATTTGAATCTAATTAAATCAAAATATGGAGTCATTTTTAGATTTGAATAACAATTTTCAGAATTCAAATATCAATTTCTAAATTTAAGTAATAAAATTTCAAGAATCCAAATGTTAATTTTCCAGATTCAATTAACAATTTTTGAATCCACATAAAATTTCATAATTGCAATTTCAATTTTTTGTACTGACATATCAATTTTCGGATCCAAATATCATTTGTTTAATTCAAATCTTAATTTTCAGAATGCAAATAAAAAATTTCGGATTAAAATTTATAAAATTTAAATATTAATTTCCAGAATTAATTTTTTTAAAAATTAGATTATAAAAAAATGAAATTCATATAAGAATTTACATAATGAAGATCAGTTTTTAAGATTGAAACAATAATTTTCAGAATTGATATATGAACTTTCATAGTCAAAAATATATATTTGAAATTAAAGTATAAAATTTCTGTTTCAAAATAACAATTTTCAAAATCTAAATATGAATTGATTTCAAGTTCATGTAACTTGTTTGAAATTCTAATTGAAATTTCAAAAGAATTGGGTGGAATGGGTATGAAAATAAAGTTGTTATGTCAAGTGCAAAGAAAGGCAAGAAGGTTGTCGAGAATATCAAAACCAAAACAAAGGTTTTTCTTTTGAAAATAATATTGTTAAATATTGAAAATTCACCACAAAAACCACATTGATAAAAGCCCTTAACATGTTCATAATATATAATTAATATACCCATAATTAATGTATAATGTACTACTAGTAAAGTTTTTTAATTTATCCTTAATGCAACCCTAATACACCGTAGAAATGTATCCCAAATTTAGTTATAATACACCCTAGTGTATGTCAAAAGCCCTACTACTAGTAAAGTTTTTTAATTTATCCTTAATGCAAACCCTAATACACCCTATGTATATGGCATATGGTTGCGACTAATTTTGATCCCAAATTCAACTAATGGATCTATTCCTTGATGAAAACAATCCCAAAAGTTGTCCAAATGAAAAGATGAATATGTCAATAGTCGCATCATAGTTGCAACATAGTTTTTACAAGATTTTTTCTATTGATTCTTGAAATTTTGAATATAAAATCCTGAATTTTTTTTCATAATTTTGGAAATTTTTAATTATTTTATATTGAAAGTACTTAAATATTATGTATTTGAATTGGGTAAGTCCATGATGTAGGGATCCACATTCCAACTCCTTTTCCAAAAGCATAGGAGTAAGCAATTAACATTATAAAATGACATAATGTGCAACCATTGCACAAAATTTATGTTTGAATTAACATCATGACTTATTTTTCCAAACATAATGAAATATAATATATTTAAAATAATAAATGCATACAAACTTTGTCATTTATTTTATTTTTATTTTTAATAAAAAAATTATTTGGAACGATTTTGAATTTTGAGTTTTTATTTTTCATTCCACCAATATGTGTCTTAGTGCATTATGTGTTTCATTAGATTTTAAATGACCTTAAACAAATTTACCATAACTTAAAACAAAAAAATGAATAATAACTTAGGGTATAATAACTTACAATAACTTATGATGAAATAATTTAAAATAATCAATAATAACCTAAAGTGGAATAACCTAGAATATTTGAAAATAACCTTGGATGGAATAACATAAAATAACCCAAGTGGAATAACTTAAGATAATAAAAAATAAACTAGGGCATAATTGTTTAAAATGACCTAGAATAACTAGGAATAACATAAGACAAAATAACCTAAAATAACCCAAGGTGGAATAACTTATAATAATTAATAATAACCTAAGGTGAAATTGCTTAAAATAGCCAAAGGTGGAATAGTTTATAATAGCCAAGAATATCCTAAGGTAAAATAACCTAAATTAGCCTCGGGTGGAATAATTTAGAATAACCAAAAAAACTTAAGGTAGATTTTTTGTTCAAGAGATTTTTTTTTTGTTTTACAAGATGTATGGTACTTGGATTCCTAGTATTGTGTTGGTAGCGAGTTTTTGTGTAGGTCAATAAAACTTTGAAATTAAGAAAACTAGATCTAATTTTGTTATTGTAAGAAACTAGATTTCATTTTGGTTTTGCATTAAATTTTGTTTGAGCTTTTAATTCAAGTTTTGTTAAACATTATGTGGTGTGGGTTTGAGCTTTTACTTAGTGTTGTTGTTTTCTTTGTGTCATTCCTTATGAAGTTGAACTACAATGGGGCTTCTATATTTGGAGCATGAAACAAAAGTCAAGGAAATGTTGTTGGAGGAGCAAGCCTTCAAAACAAGGACAAGATGTGAAAAAAAAAACAAATACCTTGTTTATATCATAGGGCCCCCCTTTGTTTGCTTTTGTTTTTTTTTCCCTCTCTTTCACTCTCCCCTTCTCTTATTTTTCAAGAGCAATAACAATTGATAACAACAACAATGAATTGCCAACAACATTTGGAGTTCCAAATTCCCAACTTCCAGCTCTTCATTGCTAGCAACCAAGTAAGGGGGGATTGCTTTTCTCCCCATGGTTGTCTTTCATGTGGTGGGTGCATAGTAGCAATTGTCATTTCACCAACATGGGAAGAGTGGGAGTGGCAAGGAGAGGAGTTACCCATTGTGGTGGTTTTCATTGGCACAAGTGTAGGAGGTAGCATAAGAAGAAGAACGAAAAGAAAGAGAAGGAAATCAAAAAATTAGGAAGGAAAAACAAAAAGGAAAGTCATGGTGGTGTGAGTTTCAAGTTCTGTGTCTCCATCATCGTGAGCTTTAAGCTCATCTAAATCTCCCAATTCACCTAAACCTTGCATGAACATGCTAGGTTTGGTGGGTTGGGAGGCTTGAAAGGATTGTAGAGCCTTGGGATAAAGGTGAAGGAGGTCCAATCAAGACCTCCCCTTTTTATTTTATTTTATTTTCAAAAATTTCAAGCTTGAGGTTTACAAAGAAATAGGTTCAACCCCAATCCGAACCTACCACATGGCAAAGGGTTTCAATTTTTAAGAATTTCCATATTTATTTTTTTATTTCTCATTTTAATTTTGGATCTTTAATCCATGTGGGCCAATTTTTTTATTCAATTTGGATGTTAAAAGTTCATCCATCCATGAACTTTGAACTCCCATATATTCTTCATATGGTGTTAGATTGAGGTAGTTTTTACATTGTTGGGTTTGTTTCAACAAAGATTAAACGCATGCAAGCATGCAAAAAAACTTGACACAAAAGTTGGAAAAAAATCAGAGGTTAATTTTTAATTTTTGGGAATTAATTAGCATTAATTTTTTCTAAATTGTATCTTCCACGTACAACGTTGTAATTTGATGTCCATTTTCATTGTTTTGGAAAGGAACACCATGTGTATGGGAAATTTCAACCCATTTGGTGAAAAGGGTGTTTTGAGGTCTTTTTCTCAAGTTTGGTGTGGGGTGCACGTATGAAGGGTGCAACATAGTTTTGGGTTCACATTTGTGCTGGTAAGAATTACCATCCCTACCCATGACTGGTGGAGTGCCATGCCATTAACAAATTCAAAACATGTTTGAATTTTTGTTGTAATTTTTAGTTGGAAATTACAATAAATGGAGGGTTGTGTTGTTACATGAATAGTTATCCCACTTTGTGTTGTTGGGATCACATTTGTTTTCTTATTTTTGTGTTAGTTGATTTATCAACTTTTTTGAAGAGCTAAGGGGGGTTTCTTGGGCTATGTGCTTTTGGCCAACATCATAGGGCAAACATGTGTTTGTGTGATGACCTTTTGAAAACTTGTGCATACTATTCAGTAAGAAACCATGGGTGAAAGGCTACATGCCTACCCACGTGTGTTGCTTACCATAATCGACCCATTTTCAAAAACATTAGCAAAATTAGTCAAATTTTCACTAGAAAAACACATTTCTCCCAAATTTTTCCAATTTTTTTTTTGAGAAAATATCAAAAGTTGTGAAGAAAAACAATCACCAGTTCTAAGAAATTTAGCAAGGAGAAATAGTAATAATAATAATAATAATAGGAGAATTTTAAATTCACACCTTTTTTGGTTAAATTCACACCCTTTCTTCACGCGTTTCTTCGTGTGTCCGATTATATGCAGATTAAATTTGAGTGTGTATGCCCCACCCCCCTAATGTCTAGATGAAAATTTATATTATACAATTTTTTCCAAATATATAATAATATTAATTAATAACTTTTCATCTAGACATAGGGGGGTGGGGCAAACACAGTCAAATTTAATCTGCATATAATCGAACACGCGAAGAAAGGGTGATCTAGTTGAGGCATTTTTTTTAAATTTTTTTTTTGCTGATTTAAATAACCAAAAAAGGTGTGAATTAAAAATTTCCTAATAATAATAATATCTAAATTCAGACAGATGTAATCCAGTACAATGAAAGCAAAAATTGAAATTGTTAGAAGTTTCATCAAACCTGGACAATGAACATAGAGCGGGGAGGGATCTTCATGTAGTGCCCAAGTTTGAAATCTTGCAAAAAGCTTACAGCCTGCGACATACTTATATATGTATATGCAGGCATGCGTAAAATAGGCGATCAGAGGTCATGCCGCCTAAATTACCTAAATGTCTGCCTGCCATCGCACCTAAATTAACTATGTAAATGTTCGCGCGCCGTCACACTTAAATTAACTACGTAAATGTTTGCCCGTCGTTACGCCTAAATTAACTACCTGAATGTCCGCCCGCTATTGCACCTAAATTAACAAGTTGTGTGGTGGTGCAAGAGGGGGCGCCTTGAAACACCTTGATCATAGATCTAGTTCTTGTAGACTGATCATAATCTTCCTCAGCGGCAGCTTCTAGCGTCAAGCTGGTCTTGGATCGACGGAGCTGGTGGAACTACTAGAGATCTGCAGCATCAGCTTTTCATCTCTGTTGTACTGTTTTCTGTGTTGTGGGTAGTGATCATCAAGTTCGAGTTGGGGTTCCTCTGTCATGAACTCAGTTTCATATTATTCATGGAGAGGTTGTTTAATCGGCCAGCTAGCCCGCCGCGTGTACATTTGAAGGAAGATGATGATCAGAGTGATGATGTGAGGTTGCATAGCTGCCTGCCCCTTCCTGCCTCTTACTAGCTTCATCCCTCTCTATCTAAGTGCAGAAAGAGAGGTAAGGAGCTACTAAGGTTTAGGAATGGGCAGCCTAATGTATGTCTTGTATTGCGTGATCATTTTGACTATCTTCCTATTGCAGCTTGTTGCTCGTGATGACGTTGATCCTTACTTACTGAGTCCTCACTCAAATAGTGTAATCTGGTATCCTCGTATCAGTTTAGTTGTACACCAAAATTCGGTGTTTAAATCAGACATAACACAGAGTCCGAAAGTTGTGCCTAAAAGCTTCAAGGCCAAGAGCTTCAATTAGTCTATGTTTCCCTGGAGAATCGATGACCTGTAGCAGGCAATAAATTGTGATCTGTAGCCTTCTCTAGAGTTCTCTATTCATAGCAACAGATGAGTTGGTTGTGAATTTAAATCCCCTCTAGATGCAAGCTTTCTTGTACAGAAGACTCAAATGTATACATTGCACAAAGACTAGAGTCGCTGGTTAGGTAGCATTCAAAACCACGAATGTCTGTCTTGAGGACTCTAAGGTCAAAGCTACTGCCGTTCTGTCTTGATGGGGAAAGGTTTCTTCTCCTGCAGTAGAGTTTTTTCTTGCTGAGGGTTGAGGGGGCGTGTGTGTGCTTTGGAAAATCGATCTCACTCTTGTATCATTCTCTGCAATGTCCGGGAAACGTTCGTCGGGGTATGTTAAGGACAATGACGTCCGTTATGGTCTTAAGGTTGCGCATCGTGATCCCAAGTCGTCGAAAGTGATTGGCCTTCAATGCCGTTTCTGCATTGCATTTGGTCGGGAGGAGAAGGTTGGGTCGAAGCGCAAGGCTGCGACTACTGTTCAAGGATGGAGCCATCCCTTTCGTTACGATAATATTGAGAACCATCTTTGCAACCAACATTTTGGTCAATGGGCTGTATACCAGGCTCTTGAATCCTCTTCTGAGCGCACTTCATTCTTCAATGACGTTCCGGTTGTGTTCAAGAACTCCATCAAAGCGCATTTCCCGTCTTTGTTTCTGCGCGCTGAGCGACAAATTGTCTATGATATCGAGAAGGACATTCTGGATACTATTGTGGGCGACATGATGTTTAATCCCGAAGACCAAGACGACAGTGATGCAGACCATGACGCGGATAAAGAGCCTGCATTCGGCAATGCGGCTGAGATTAATGCTCTACGTCTTTGACATCGTCAAGCAGCAGCAAAGGCGAAAGAGCGAGCATTATCGTTGTTTAAGCGTGTTGAATCAGAGGATGATGTTGCAATTTATTCTTATTCAGTGATGATTCCCAAGACGAAAACCACTTTGTTTCACTTGGCTGTGCGTTACGTGTCTTGTGGAACATCATTTCGTATGGCTTCTAAACTCATCGGCTGTACGTACGATGTTCTAGGCAACCCTAGTTTACGTGTGTGTTCTCGTGACGAAATCAGCAACTTCGTTCGAGCTGTCTGTGTTATCAATCTGCAGCGAATTGCTGACCTCCTACGCTGTTCTTGGGCCTTTGCATTAGCACTCGACTCTGCAACCCATCAGAGCACCTCATTCCTCGATTTACGTTTCCGAATTTTCGTTCCCAACTATCATTCCATTGTTAACCTGCATGGATGCACCCTTCCAATGTTTGATCACCATACAGGGGATATCATGTCCACGATGGTGAACAAGTTCTTGACAGTGCTCTGTCCTGATTGGACAATTCATCTTTTTGGTTTGACGTCTGACGGGGCCCGCAATATGACTGGGCGGGTTGCTGGTGTTATCATTCGCCTCGACGCTGCAATGCATAGCGATTGTTCTCTGATTCGGATTTGGTGTGGGGCGCATCAACTAGATCTTGTTATGGAGGACATAATGAATAATGTCATCAAAGAACGATTCTTCTCAGTCATGATTGGATTTATAACTCATTTAACACGGCAGCAAAATTTGATCGCCGAAATGCAAACTACGTGCCCTCGTGTCGTCAATTGCTGGCTTTCGACGGAGAAGGTCATCAGTTGGTTTAAAATCCATCGGCCACAGTTGCTCGCTCATATCGAGTCAAAGCAGCCAGATTCCGCTCCACCTCGCCTTTGGTGGGTTGCACTTCTTTCTATGCATCATTTCACCACTCGAGCAGTTGTCACTTTCTGTTCTATCCAGGGATTAACTACTCTTGTGCTTCAACAGCGAAATGCCCTAGATAACCTCATTGCATCCTTCATTGATGACGTTGGAGTGATTGGGCCGCTCACTACAGAATCGATTGCAAATATCAACCCATCGACTCACGTCATCAATGGTCATTATGCAATTGCTCTGTCCAATGTCCGAGAATTTCTCGTTGGTATGGCTTCCTGGGTTGACACCTTACTTTACGAAGCCGATGAAAGCGACCAGAACGCCCTTCAACACAACATCGCCCTTGTTTATGTCATTGCCTGCGATCAGATTCATGAAATTTCGGCCTATTGAGATCGAAACAATAATGCGATGGTTGATCTTGGTTATATTCCCCTAGTGCTACCGCATGAACTTGTCGAGCTATCCGTAGCCGACTTCATCTGAAAGATTCGGCAACATGCTTTCCGATTGGATCATTGTTACTCATCAACTCAGATCGATCTCGTCGCCAATGAGCACAAAGCCCTGATCCATGCTCATAGATGTGAGCCAGTGTTGAAGGACGGCATCAATTCGCTTTCCAACAGTTTAAGTTTCAAGGATGGCTGGTCTTTACTTGGTGCTCGATTCCCAAATCTGATGGAATATTGTGGTGTCGTTTCAACACTTTTTCCTGGAACCAGTACTGTAGAGTTTGATTTTTCGATCATGCGTTGGGAGAAGGATTTGTTTCGCAAGTGTTTATCGAACTTTGGATTAGAAGGAGTCATGCAGGCAAAACAATTCTTGTTAATAGAGCAGTTCCAGCATTGATATCAAGCAGCTTCAGATTCATCAGAATTGCAGGAGTCTACTGATGACCAAGTTTGTTTCATCATTATCTGCCTACTGTTTGTTTTGTTCTTGCTTGAGAGGAATTCTCCATCTGGGTTGTTTTTTCCTCTTGTTTATGTATTAATCCAGAATTGCAAAGATGAAGCCAAGTTTACAGAATCCATCATGTTAGTCAGCTTCAGATAGCGCCACGTGTAGTAGTGTCAATGTTTTGAAGTTTCCATGGCAAGCAAGCACTGTGTGTTCCTTGGCAATGCTATGTTAACCAATCATTTTCTGCTAAATAAAGCCTTCATTTGGCCCCCGCCTAAACTAACCATTCCTGATGCGCCTAAATCAAGTTAAATTAGGTAATTAAGGCGACTGCCTAATATAAGCATGCATGCGTATATGTTTTGAAGCAAATGTTTGCAATAGGCTTGCCAGGCAAAATGTAGCCCATCATGTAGGACATTGGTGTATATCATAAAGATATTTATATAATTATAAAATAAAAATAACTAGGAAGTTTTGAATACTTTTGTTATTTGATCCAGATTATTTAATATTAATTATTAAATTTAAATTATTAATATTAATTAATTAATCTAGATTATTTTATTCTTTCATTTTTTTTTATAAATTGGAAGTTTCAAGATTCAAACCTATCTACTTAAGTGGGTATAAAATTAGCACCTACTTGTGTAGGTAGGCAAATAGGTAGGAAAGGGAAAATGTAGATGGATTGAACAACTTAAAAAATATTTCATTTACTTTGCAATTTCAAATTAATGGGTCAAGCTTTTCTTCACTCATACCAGATTGGCATATGCATTTCAATGTGACAATTCTCATGAAGACATATTGTTTATA